>FUFK010062378.1_pt2 | contig 30092 bp, 44 predicted proteins | sample 1021851 | NCBI WGS metagenome assembly FUFK01 (sample SAMEA51879418, study PRJEB19060) | metagenome | reverse complement strand
CATGACTTAATTAAAAAGATAGCATTTGACTATAAATTACAAGGAGCATTTGCTTTGCAGGTTATATGGAATAAAGCTAGNACAGGCATAAAAGAATTACATCACATAGGAGTAGAAAAAATTAGAGCAGGCAANCCTAATGAGAGAGGAGTCATAGATACATACTATATATGTGCAGACTGGTCAGACACTAGAAAGCATAAGCCTGTAGCTATGCCTGCATTTGATATGAATAACAGGACAAACCCTGTGCAGATTATGTATGAGGGAGACTACAGCCCTAATATGGAGGTGTATTACAGTCCTGACTACAGTCCTGCTAGCAACTGGTGTCTCATAGATAGTAAGATAGCCTCATGGCATCTAGCAAATGTGTCTAATGGCATGATGGGTGGAAATATGTTTGTAAATTTTGCAAATGGAGTGCCATCACAGCAGGAAAGAGTTAAGATAGAGCAGCAGTTACAAAGAAAATTTGCTGGCGAGGACAATTCAGGCAAACTAATTATCACATTNTCAGATGGTCAGGATAAAACACCTGTTATAAATCCTATTACTATGTCTAATAGTGATAAAACTTTTTTAGCACTGCAGGAACTTATACAACAAAATGTGCTGACAGGGCATAGAGTTACATCTCCTATGCTTTTTGGGATTAAGAATAACACAGGACTAGGCAGTAATGTAGATGAGCTNAATACAGCNTTTGAGGTGTATTTAAATAGTGTCATTAAACCATACCAGGAAAAAATATTAAGATGTATTAAAAAGATTTTAGACATAAATAGAATAAGCCTGCCTATAGATATTATACAAAGTAAGCCTATTACATCTAAGTTTAGTGTAGAGGACATGAAATCTGTGATGACACAGGATGAGATTAGAGAGGAGTTAGGTCTACCAGCACTAAAAAGCACAGAAACTGTNGAGGAGGATGATTTTAGTAAGCTAGGTAGTGATGACAATGTTAATAACATAGGAGGATACCCTGTATATAGAACAAAAGAAGAGGCAGAACAAAAAGCAAAAGAGATAGGCTGTGAGGGNTCNCATTTACATGTAGATGACAATGGCTATGAGTGGCACATGCCATGNAAAGACCATGACCAGGTTACTAGTCTATCATTNGACTGTGGCTGTAAACATGAATTTATAAGTCCTAANCCATGCACTAAAGGATATGAGCCTTATGGTCATAAGATNAAAGATGGAAAAAAAGTGCCTAACTGTGTGCCTATAAAATTAAGCAACGTAGAGAAATTTATATATGCTTATGGAGAGGATGCTCCTGATGATAACTGGCAAATGTTATCTGATGAGATAGTTACAGATGAGCACTCAGATTTTAACTTTGAGGCAGAGCTAAATAATTTACATAGAGTAGANTTTGTNTCTACAGGCACAGCTACTCCTAATGCAGACAGTGAGGATGAGGGTATAGACAGAAACTTTAANTANTACAAAGTTAGATATAGATACTCTACAGCTATAGCATCAGAAAATACTAGAGATTTTTGCAAAAAAATGCTAGCTGCAAATAAGCTATATAGTAAAGAAAATTTACTAGCTATGGANACACAGGTGTTAAACCCTGGATTTGGTGTAGGAGGTAGTGACACATACGATATTTTCAAATTCAAAGGAGGCGTTAATTGTGGCCATTATTGGAGGAGAGAGATATACTTTTATAAATTAGGTATATCTACAGGCACAGACATAAAAGATGCGACTAGAATAATAACAACTACAGAGGCTAGAGCTAATGGTTTCTATCCTGAGACAAACCCTCAGGAGGTAAGTAGAGCTCCTAAAAACATGCCTAATAATGGTAGAAAAAACTAAAATAATATGAGAACTAAAGAAAAATTTTACAAAAATTTAAAAGGTTATATCTCTAAAGAGGATAGAATACAAAGACTAGACCTTAGAGATGTTAAGACATTAGACAGATTTGTGTCACAATCAAAAAAAATTATACAAGAATATAATGATTTTCAAAAAGATGTTGCAGACCAAGAAAATGAGGTTGATATTAGATTTAACAAATTTAAAGAAAACGAAAAAAAAGAAAAAAAAATATTAGCAGACCAGCAGAAACTAATTGCTAGACATAAAAAAGAGGCAGAGTCTATAAAAAAACAAATAGCTCCTATAACAGAAAACAAACAAAAATGGAGCAAAGCTACATTTGAAGCTGACAAACTTTTAGATAAAATGAAAGGAGAGCTAGATACTAAAATAAAAGCTAAAAATAGATATGCAGATGATATGCAGAAACAAATTGACTTATTTGCACAGGGAGCTAAGGCATTAGGAGTAGATGTATCTGCAAAAGTTAGCACATATAAAAGTGCACTAAGTAATTTAAGAAAAAACTAACAACATAACTAATTGAAAATCAATGTCATACGTTTTATTTATAAGTGAGAATAAGTTAAAAGACAGCACTGCTATGGGAGGCAATATAGATGCAGAGTTTTATCTGCCTTATATAAAAATTGCACAGAAAAAATACATAGAGACAAAGCTAGGCACAGACTTATTTGAGGCACTACAGACAAAAATATCAGGAGGCACACTATCAGGCGTATATCAGACACTAGTAGATGACTATATACAGGATGCACTGGTGCACTGGTCTTTTTTTGAGGCACTGCCTTTTTTAAGAGTAAAAATAGCTAACAACGGCATAGGAGTAAAAACATCAGAGAATCTAGAGTCAATGTCAATGGAGGATACAAACAGCCTTAGAGAGGAGATTAGAAACACAGCAGAGTTTTTTTTAGATAGGTTAATAGATTTTTTAAGACATAATAGCTCTAGTCTGCCTGAATACTTGACNTCTAGTGGCTCTGATGTAGAGCCTGATAAAAATGCATACTACTCAGGTATAAATGTAGAGGAGGTTGGTGTTAAAGGAGCTAGAATTACATTAGATGATTTTTTAACTAGTAATCTAAAATGAGAACTAATTACAAACCAAAGGCAAAAAATGAGACTGCCTTAAAAAAATATATAAAAAATGCCACTGAGAAAGGTAACAACAGACATAGCAGAGACAGGAATGATAAATCTATCAGTCCTAGGAATAACTACATTCGCTGATTTGGAGCTAGTCTTAAAGATAATATTATTAATATTATCAATAGGATACACATTTGCTAGATGGAGACAGCANTGTGTAAATTGCAAAGGGTCTAACTGCTTAACCTGTAAAAAAGATGAAAAAATATAGAAATTTTACTAGCAAAGAATTTGACTGTCCATCACTAAAAGGCTCAGGAAAAAACATGCAGGAGGATTTTATGGATATGCTACAAGAGGCTAGAGAAATAGCTGGCTGTGTGTTTCGTATAACATCAGGATATAGGACACAGCAGTATCATGATGACCTAGGCAGAAGAGGTTATAAGACAGCTAAAAACTCAGCACACTTAGAGGGTAGAGCAGCAGATATAGCATGCACAGATAGTGTTACTAGATGGCTTATAGTCAATAGTTTATTATTAGCAGGTTTTAATAGAATAGGCATAGCATCTACTTTTATACATGTAGACAACTCAGACACAAAGAAATCAAATACGATTTGGACATATTAATTAATCATTAAAATAAATATTATGGAATGGAAAGAAATTTTACTAGCANTATTAGCTATAGCAGAGATTATTGTTAGACTAACTCCTACAGAGAAAGATAACTCTATTTTAAACAAAATTATGTGGGTAGTAGATAAACTTATACCTAATAAGTTAAAAAAATAGTGAGAAACAATAGATACAGATTAAAGCCTCATGAGATTAAGGCTTTNAAACGTATGAGGGCANAAAATGGGAGGAGAGTAATGGTCATACCTGACTTGCATGCTCCTTTCATACAGCCTGGATTTTTTGAGCACTGCAAAGAGATGTATCACAAATGGAATTGCAACGCAGTGCATTTTACAGGAGATTTATTAGATAACTCATTTAGTTCCTATCATGAGATATGTCCTGATGGCAAAAGTGCAGGAGATGAGCTTAAATTAGCTATAGAGCAAATAAAGCCTTTCCATAAAGAGTGGGGAGTAGCTACTGTTACAATAGGCAATCATGATGCCATTATTAGTAGGAAACTAGTGTCCTCAGGCTTATCTAGTGCCTGGCTAAAAGATTTTAATGATGTATTAGGCACACATGGCTGGATATGGGCTGACAGATTTGAGATAGATGGTGTATTATACTTACATGGCACAGGTAGCTCAGGTAGGAATGGTGCTATTAATAGAGCTATAAACTGGAATACAAATATTTGTCAGGGACATATACATACAGAGACTAGCATTATATATCATGCTAACAAAGACAGTCTTTTGTGGTCTATGCAGCTAGGCTCAGCATTTAATGTGTCCAGCTATGCAGCAAACTATGCTAAGAATTTTACTAAAAAGCCTATAATAGCTGTAGGAATTATATTAGAAAATGGGCGTTTGCCTATATTAGAGCCTATGCAGTTCTAAGTTTACATATCTAGTAAACTATATCAACTAACATTTTTTTGTGGATTTATTTGTGAGTTTAAAATATTTNTATTAGTTTTGTGTCATTAACTAATAAATATATTAACATGTATAAACAAATGACAAAAGAAAGACACACAGAACTTAAAGAAGAGATAGAAACACTTAGACAGATAGACTGGTCTATCTCTGACATTATCAACAAACAGGAAGAGGAAAAAGACAAAGTTATAAAAGTCCCTTACAAAGTAGAGAGAGTAGTAGAGAAATATCATACACTAAAAGCTACAGACCTGCCACTTTACAAAAAATTTAAATTCCATCACATGAACATGTATTATTTGTATAGACTATCTGTAATAGATGGCAAGCAAAGACTACATAAAATGATGATAGATGATGACAATAAAAAGGTGTCATTATATGAGGATGACTTACATACTATTTTTGATGATGGCAATAAGCCTAGTGACAAAAAAGAATGGGATGAGGCTGTATGTAAACTATTAAATGTAGTAGGATAATGAAATATGATGACTGGAAATTAAGTAATCCTGTAGATGACACTTATGGTATGGTCAGCACCTGCTGTGGCTCAGAGTATGTAGATGAGGATGCAGATGGTATATACTGGTGTGATAGCTGTAAATTTGAGTGTGATATAATAGAGGACTATGAGTATGAGTCTCAGCAAAGAGAAAGCTATCTAGAGATGATGGCAGATGCTAGAAGAGATGAGAGAAACTAAATATTAATTAATAAATAAATAAAAATGTCAATAATTTTAAAAGAAAGCAGTAACACAGAAAATAAGAGAGAACTAGTGCCGAGTGGCACACACATAGCTAGATGCTATCAAATGATTAATGTAGGCACATTAGAATATGAATTTAATGGAGAAACAACGTATCTAAATAAAACTAGACTAACTTTTGAGCTACCTAATGAAATTAGAGATTTTGGAGGAGAGGATAAGCCTATGGTCATAAGCAAATTATACACCACTAGTCTACATGAGAAATCTAATTTAAGGAAAGACCTAGAGGGCTGGAGAGGTAAACAGTTTACATCTAAAGAGTTAAGAGGTTTTGACTTAGCAGACTTATTAGGCAAAGAGTGTTATATATCTGTAATACATAAAACAGGACAGAGTGGGAATGACTATGCTGCTATAAATGCTATATCTGCTATGCCTAAAGGAGTAGAGTGTCCTAAGCAATTTAATGCATCATTTATGTGGAATTATACTACACATTTTGACCAGGACTGGCTAGACCAGCAGCCTGAGTGGATACAGGAGCAAATTAAGAGCACTGATGAGTATAAGAGTAAATTAAATGAGTTAAAATATAAAGACACAAAGTCAAAAGATGACTTGCCATTCTAAAATATTATTATGAAAAAAATAAAAAGATATATAAATGATGAGCAAAATGTAGAGTTTTTATGTAAACTAGCTACTAAGATATGTAATTTGCCTGATGATATATTACAAAAAAAAGCAGATGAGCTTACAAAAAGTAAGGCAGAAAAATATAGTGTGCCTAGAGCTGCTGTAGCTGTGATAGCTAGAAAGTCATTAGACATACATTACACAGTCATAGCAGACATACTTAATAAGGATAGGACTAGCATATATCATTATGAAAATAAACATGATATAGACTACATGAGTTATCCTAAATATAAAAATGTATTTGATAAGATACACAAAACATTTTTAGACATACAATCAAATAAAAAAGAATTTGACAGTCCTGGACATTTAAGAGAAACACTTAAAAATTTAGGCATATCTAATGACTCTAATGGTAGTGCTAAAATAAATGTTATAACAGATGACTACACAGTTACTATAAAAAGCAGTTTTAAAGATTTGTCTAATAATTATGACTTATGTAATAATGTGTTAAGTAATTATAAGTGTAAAATACAGATAGAGACATGAAAAATTTGTTAAGTAGTAGTGCATATTTTATAGTTAATAAAAGGCTAGCAAGGCTGGTAGGACTTAAAGAGGCTGTCCTACTAGCCGACCTAATAAGCAAAGAGCAGTATTTTATAAATAACAATATGTTAATAGATGGATGGTTTTTTAACACAGCAGAAAATATAGAAAGAGACACTACACTTAGTAGGCATAAGCAGTCTGTAGCTATTAAGACATTAGAAAAAAAAGGTTTTATAAAAACAGATTTAAGAGGTGTGCCTGCTACACTACATTTTAAGATAATTGATGATAAGATTTTAAATTTTTTAAAAACTAGTATTAAAAAAACTAAAAAACTAGATGTTAAAAAACTTAAAACAAATAAGAATAAAACAATTAAAATAAATAAAGATATATCTATAAGATATAAAGAATTTGAGGAGGCTGTTTACTCATCTAATTATACTACAGAGATGTGTAATGATTTTGTGCAATATTGGACAGAAAAAAATAAGTCAGGCAGTAAAATGTTATTTGAGATGCAAAAGACTTTTGACATATCTAGGAGGTTATCTAGATGGTCAAAAAATGACAAAGCCTGGAATAAGTCAAAGTCTAAGATAGATACACAGATAGACACTTATAATAATGTAAAAAACATACTTAGTAAATTATGAAAATGATAAAAGATATAGATGACAAACAGCTAACTATTATGTGTAATGAGTTGATTTTCAAGACATTAGTAGAGCTAGGACAGAGTAAAGATGAGAAGTGGCATTTAACAATGTCAGTAAGTTTAGCAAATGATTTAAAACAGGATTTTGATACACTAAATTTTGAGGATATAATACAGAGTTTCAGGCAGGGTGTGAGAAACACTGACAAATTTGTATTTAATGTGCAGACATATTATAGCTGGATAAAAGCACACAGGCAGTTAATATGGGATAATACTGCAGTAGATACACACAGGCAGGATAAGAGATTAAGATATAGGACAGGCACAGGTATAAAACAAATTAGTAACATTAAAACATTAAAACTATGAAAATTTTAGGAATTATTATTGGATGCATTTTTGGACTGTTAATTTTATTTATAATAGCTATAAGAATAGAGGAGTATATACTAGAAAAAATAAATGACAAAAAACTAAAAGAAAATTTAGAGCATGAAAAATGGAAAAAAAAAGTAAAAAAATGGGCATTAGAATCTAAAGACAAAGACAATGGGAAAGTTTAAAGAAATATTTTTTAAAGCAAATAATCTTAAAAGGGGAGAGTTTGTATATAAAAACAAAAAAAAAATACAGGGCAGAAATGGCACTATGTATTATTTATTTTTTAATGATGGTTTTAAGTCATACAGAACATGTATAGACACTACATACAGAAACTATCAAAACTGGCATAGATTTATACAAAATGCACAGCCTGGAGATATAGCAAAAGGCTTAGTCATCAAAGGTAATAATATGATAGATGCAGACAGCACACCTAGATATGGTGGCAATTTATATAGTTATAAATAAAATTTGTTAATAAAATTATTATTAAGTATGTTTTTGTAGCTATGTTTTATAGTAAACTTGTTATCCATGAAACCTATATATGTCAGTCATGAGCATGAGGTTATAGTGGACTCCTACCTAAAAACAGTTTACTCTAGCATAAGAGAGGTAGTCAGTGAGGATGCTAAGTATAATGATTTTATAGACATAGCAAACATAATAATAGAGTATCATAATAATTTTAGCAGCAATAGACTAGGCAATTTTTATGACTTTTTATTAATAATCCCTATAAATTTCTCTACTATGGTTAGTGGCTTTCTTTGTGGCTATGAGACAAAAGAAAATGCATCTATAGTAAAAATACACAGAACACTTATTTACGAGTTTAGCCTAAGAGTAATCACAGAGCTCAACGAAATACAGCCTCAAAATGACTGAGATATACAAAGTCATAGCAGATTTGAGGGATGTGTTTATGGGCATAGCCAGTCAATATACAAATCAGAAACATGAAAGTGATGATGCAGTGCAGATGTTACTTTTATATTTTCTTAAAATGAATCCTGAAACACTTAAAAGCATATATCAAAGAGATGGCAAAAAAGGCATTATAAGATATGGAGCAGTAGCATTAAGGAGGTCATTTAACAGTCCTAGAAGTGAGTATTATTACACATATAAAAAATATAATCTATACATAGATAGTTATGCTGTATATAAGCCTACAGTAGGCGAAAAATTTAAGATGTTAAAAGAAAATGAGACATCTACATGGGAGCTATTTGAGAAAATAGATAATGAGCTAGATAGTATTTACTGGTATGATAGGGAGTTATACAAACTGTATTACACACCTGAGGGAGAGACATTAGATGGATTAGCAAAAAAAACAGGTATTAGTAGAAATAGTTTGTTTACTACTATAGATAATGTGCGTAAACATTTAATAAAGACATTAAATGAAGAGGAAAAAAACTAGAACACTAGCACAGCTTAAAAGAAGTCTAGACACTATATTTAGCAGATATGTCAGACTAAGTGCAGCAGATGAAAATGGCTATGTGCAGTGCTATACATGCGAATCTATTAANCACTGGAAAGAGGTAGATGCNGGGCATTTTCAGAGCAGAAAGTATTTGCCTAGTCGCTTTCACTTATCTAATGTTAAACCCCAGTGCAAACGCTGTAATATTTTTAATAATGGAGAGGCTTATGTATTTGGCAAACTATTAGACCTAAGAGAGGGAGAGGGCACAGCAGAAAAAATGTATAAGTTAGCTAGGACTAGCATTAAATATACTAGGGCAGACTATGAGGAGGAAATAGAATATTATAAAACAAAAGTAGAAGAGTTATTAAATGGCTAATTTTTTTGTAACAAAAAAACTAAAAGAGGAAAGACTAAACATTTGCAGGGCATGTGAGTTTTATTTTAAGCCTACAGGAACATGCAGAAAGTGTGGCTGTTTTATGCGTATAAAGAGCTCAATAGCTGTTATGGGGTGTCCTATTGGAAAATGGCTAAAAGTGTCTAAGAACGAAAAAAAAGAGCATCTGCCTAAGTATTTAATAAAAGAGGCAGAGGATATATGGGAGGGTATAAAAACAGGAGCAGCTTTAAATCATGAATATAAAAAAAGAGCTATAGAGTTACATAATACAATTTATAACACAGGCTATAATACAGGCACTAATTGTAGCTCATGCCTAAGAGCTGTGAGAGATGGTATAAAAAAAATTATAGATGACAAAAAATAAGAGAAACGCTGGCAGAAAAAAACTACCAGTATATGACAGTATATATGGAGACTATGATGATACTGATATAAATAAAAAAGTAATAAAAATACCTGATGTGATTACACATGACATAGGCTGGGAGCTTATTACAGGCATGAAATTTACAAGTCCTAGCTATGAGCAGGCATATTTAATGCATAAACAAACACCACTTAGAAGAGAACACAGATACTATGAGAGAAAAAAAAAGTAAATACTATTATGAATTTGACAGAAATTTAGATATGACAAAAGATATTAATCCTAAAATGTTAGTAGACAAAAAAACATTAAAATTTGACTGGCACTTAGATAAAACAGTAGAGAGAATTACAAACCTACTAAAAGAAAAAAACAATGCTTATGGAAACACAGCACTAAATCCTACAGGCATTTTTAGCAAGTTAAATTCTACAGAGGCATTATGTGCTAGGATAGATGATAAGCTAGCTAGAATTAAAAACAAAGGCATAACAGATAAAACAGAGGACACTATAGATGACCTTATAGGATATTTAATACTGTTAAAAATGTCATTAGATAATATGCAAAATGTTTGAATTTTTTAAACATTTATTTGGATTTTGTGGAGAGCCTCATCCTAATATTTTTATGCTTATATTTGGCTGTCCTACTATAACATATATTTTTTATAAAATAAAATATAGAAAAAAATGAGATTTACATGCAATATATGTGGAAACACAAAAGACATATACAAGATAAAACTAAGTTATGTGACAGGTCATGGTTTAGTATGTAAGGAGGCTATGTGCTGTGATACATACATGGAGCAAGAGATAACAAAAGAGTATGAGGGCATTCCTAAGTTAAAAAGGACAGAGCCATCATTAGGCAAAGGGGATAGATTGTGGAATGACTTTAAATATAATAACTGTGAATAAATAAAAAACTGACAAATCTATTATATAGTATGAGGCAAAAGGTTAAGACACACACAGTTAGAGCAAATCCTAAGAATCCTAGAATTATTAAAAATAATAAATTTAGGAAACTAGTAGAGAGTGTAAAGCAATTTCCTGAGATGTTAAAATTAAGACCTATAGTAGTAGATGAGGACATGATGGTGTTAGGAGGAAANATGAGACTAAAAGCATGTATAGAGGCAGGACATAAAGAGATATATNTAGACATAGCAGAGGGACTAACAAAAGAGCAAAAAGAAGAGTTTATCATAAAAGATAATGTAGGATTTGGAGACTGGGAATGGGATATATTAGCTAATGAGTGGGATAGTGTAAAGCTACAGGACTGGGGTCTAGATGTGTGGGATAATATAGATGACAAAGATATAGAGGAAAGTGAGTCTAGTAATTTTGTAATTAGATGTGAGAATATAGAAGAGCTACAAGATATGCAAAAGACTTTTAAAGTCAAAGGAAAGAAAATAAACTATGAAAATTTTATAGATATATATGGACAAAAGTAGACACATAAAAAAGGAGGCTATGCTAAAAGCATTAGAGAATAGTCTAGGCATAGTAACAGTAGCATGTAAACAGACAGACATACCTAGGAGCACATATTATAAATGGCTTAAAGANGATGAGGAGTTTAGTGCACAGGTAAAAGAAATAGAAAATATTGCACTAGATTTTGGAGAGAGTCAATTACATCAACAAATGAAAGAGGGCAGCACATCTGCTACTATATTTTTTTTAAAAACAAAAGGCAAAAAAAGAGGCTACATAGAAAGACAGGAGATAGACCTTAGTCCTGATGATGAGCCTATACAGATAAAAATTAACATAGATGGGGTTGATTATTGAGCCTGAATATACAAGCACACAGGGCAGAGCATTTGCCTATTTATTAGATAGTAAAACAAACGATATATTATTTGGAGGAGCAGCAGGAGGAGGTAAGTCATATATAGGGTGTAGCTGGCTAATACTTATGTGTATTAAATATCCTGGCACTAGATGGCTTATGGGCAGGAGTAAATTAGATAATCTAAAAAAAACTACACTTAATACCTTTTTTGAGGTTTGTGCTAAATATAATGTAAGGGCAGGCAAACTTTTTAATTTTAATGCTAGCTCTAATATTATTACATTTTTTAACAAATCAGAGATAATACTAAAAGACCTTTTTATGTATCCATCAGACAAAAATTTTGACAGTTTAGGCTCATTAGAAATAACAGGCGCATTTATAGATGAGGCTAATCAGATAACAGAAAGAGCTAAAAATATAGTGTCTAGTAGGATAAGGTATAAGCTAGACCAGTATAATCTAATACCTAAAATTTTACTGACATGCAATCCATCTAAAAACTGGGTATATACACAATACTATAGGAAAGCAAAAGATGGCAAACTAGAAGAGCATAAAAAATTTATACAGTCATTAGTAGATGACAATCCTCATATATCTGTGCACTATAAAGGACAGCTAGAAAAATTAGATGAGATGTCTAAGCAGAGGCTATTATATGGAAACTGGGAGTATAATGCAGGACAGGATAATCTATGTAATTATGACTCTATACTTAATCTATTTAGTCAAAAAGGTGTAGCAGGAGATAAGTATATCACATGTGATGTGGCTAGATTTGGAGCTGACAAAACAGTGATTATGCTATGGGAGGGTCTACATATAACACAAATAATAACGTATGACAAATCTGCTATAAATACTATAGTAGAAAAAATAAGAGACTTACAAAGCAAAGAAAGTATTAATTTAAATAACATCATAGTAGATGAGGATGGTGTAGGAGGAGGCTGTAAAGACATGCTAAGGTGCAGAGGTTTTGTAAATAACAGCAGACCTATAAATAAAGAAAATTATCAGAACTTAAAAACACAGTGTTATTACAAGCTAGCAGACATGATTAACAAAGGACAGATAGGTATTACATGTAATGATGCAAACCAAAAAAATAACATTATAGAAGAGCTAGAGCAGATAAGGTCAAAAGACATGGACAAAGATAATAAACTACAAGTTATACAAAAAGACAGTATAAAAGCTATAATAGGTAGGTCTCCTGATTATGCAGATACAATCATGATGCGTATGTATTATGAGATAGACCAAAATTTTGGCAAATACTATATACAGTAAACTAAATATTAATTTTTTCTATTATATACTATGGAGATTACACTCATCAAAGACAATAAGCAGCAGACACATAAGATGCCTATGCACTGGAATGACATAACATTAGAGACTTATGTAAAAGTTATAAAAAAAGCAAAGCAGGTGGGATTAAGAGAGCTAGAGAAAGTGGTGCACATTATTAATATAATATCAGGCATAGAAGAGGAGGACTTATTGAGACTACCTACAAAAAACATAGCACAGTTAGGTGGCTATGTAGGAGGGCTAATAAAGAGTCTGCCTGAGGATGAGTTAAAACACATTATAGAAATAGATGGCATAGAGTATGGCTTTCATCCTAAGCTGTCAGATATAAGCATGGGAGAGTGGGTAGATATTGACACATATATATCTAATGGTGTAGAGGATAATCTACATAAGATAATGAGTGTTTTATACAGACCTATAACTGACAAAATAGATGATAAGTATAAAATAGAGGAGTATAAGCCATGCAAGGTCAGGCAGGAGCTTTTTAAGACTAAAATGAAAGTAGGAGATTTTTATGGAGTCTCGGTTTTTTTTTCGGATTTAGGCAGGGAGTTATTACAGACTACTCTGAAATCTTCGATAGCAGCACTAAAACAGAAGAGCCAGGACAGGGATTTGGATATGACCACAGAAACAAAATAAGTGACAAATGGGGATGGTATAATACACTNTATGTGTTAGCAGATGAGAAAATAGAAAAAATAAATGTAATAACAAAGCTCAAAGCACTAGAATGTTTTACTTATATGAGTTACAGGAAAGACATAGACTTTATAAGAAAGCAGGAGCATGAGCAGCAAATGTTAAAATATGGCAGATAGCATTAGATACAAAACTTATGGAAATGTAATAGAGACACTCAAATGTCTAGGAGACAAGCACTTACAGATTAAGACTACTACTACAGGACAGATATTTGATATAGACTTAGAGGACACAACTTTGTTTCCCTTATATCATATTAATCCTGTTAGTGTAGATGTTAGTTTACAGCTAAAGACTTTTAATTTCCAAATATTTGTAATGGATATAGTAGACCCTGACAATAACCAGGAGCAGTATGTGCAGAGTGATGTATTACAAATAGCTACAGATATTATAGCACTACTAAAGTCAGGCAGCATACTTAATCATAGAGATGTTACTGCAGACAAAGAGGCTAGATATTTTGTAAATGATGACTTTGCATTAGAGCCTTTTCAAGAAAGATTTGACAATTATGTGACAGGATGGGTATTTGATGTAGCAGTAGAGGTAGAAAGTGAGTTAAATAGCTGTGAAATACCTATAGATACTAGTGTTACATGTGTAAAATAAAATTAGGCAGGTTTGTAATAGAGATAGGATTTTTTAAAATAACTATAAGATATAATGACAAAAGATAATATAGAAAATATACTTACAAAATTAGAGGCAATAAAAGTAAAATTTGAGTCATATAATGACTATCCTGAGTCTGCTAGTAATAATGCAAAAAAAGTGCTAAGATGGAGAGATGAGCATGGTAGAGATGAGGTAAAAGGAATGACTGCCATAGGGTGGCGAAGAGCATCCACTTTAGCTAGAAAAGGCAATATAACGAGAGAAACGATTGCTAGGATGGCATCATTTAAAAGACATGAGAAAAATGCAGAGATAGACCCTAAATACAAAGCAACTCCATGGAAAGACAAAGGCTATGTATCATGGCTAGGATGGGGTGGCACATCAGGTATAAACTGGGCAATAAGAAAATTAAAACAAATAGACAATAAAAAAAAGTAAAATATGGCTACATTAACACAGACTATCAGTGAGTCGGTCACTATAAATGGAGTGACTAGAGGCTCTACAAACACATTAACAATAGACAGTATAGAGCACACTTTTGAGAGAGTGGTTACTATACCTGCTAACTCTGACACTACAGTATTAGTTACTAAGGACACAGTAGCTAGTAGTGATGGAGCACTAGATATACAAAATACTAAGTATATTAGAATAACTAACCTAGACTCAACAAATAATGTAAATTTATCTTTACAGATTGACTCTGGAAATGATGACAGTGCTGCAGATGAGAGTGCTACAATATCACTGCCAGCAGGACATAGTTTTGTAATGGGGACTCCTCATGATGCATTAGCAGTATCTGATGCAAATGCTACTATAAACACATCTATGCATGACTTAGAAAGTATTATAGTAGATAGTGCAGACCAGGCTGTTAAGGTAGAAATTTTTGTAGCTAGCATATAATGAGTGCTAGAGGCTGGATACAAAGAAAGACCTATAAGAATCTAGAGGACTATCTTAACTCTTATGGAAAATATATAGTTAGGCAGGCTAGAAAGACTATTACTAGAAAAACTAAAGGTAGTGGTCAGTTGAAAGACTCTTTAAAATATAAATTAAATTTTAAAAAGCAGGATTTTAGTGTAGAATTTAATAGCAATAAGTATGGAGAGTTTGTAGAGAAAGGAGTAGAGGGAGTAGGTGGACTAGTATCTAAAGGAGGTAGTGAAGCACCTACAGCAGTAGCAGGCTTTAGGACATATATTACTATAGATGGCAAAAGGAGGAGGAGTCCTTATAAGTTTAAAGGGTCTAGACCTCCTATAACTAGCTTAATACCATGGATGACTACAGCAGGTATAACTATAAAAGCTGGACAAACTATAGAGGGTGTAGCACATGCTATATCATGGGGTATATTTAGAAGAGGGACACCTGGTATAAGTTTTTACACACAGCCTATAAGTGCTACAAAAAGACTATTTAATAAAAAGTTAAAAGAAAATTTTGCAAGAGATATAGAGGTAGGGCTTATGACTCATGCATTCGGTTCAAAAATATAAAATATGGCATTAACAATACACCAGCAGCCACTTTACGATTTGCTGCCAGCAGGAGAGAAAATTATATATACTGCTAAAGACTTAAATGCAGTTACTAATTTTGTAAAAATGAAATACATAGCTAGAGTCTATGTAGCACATAATGAGTCTGACTTAGGGTCTACATCTAACTTAGGAGCTAATAGTTTAGTAGCAACGCTTAAAACGAATCCTAATAGCTCAGGTGTAGGTATTTTTGACTTGTCTCCTATATTAGATAATTATGTTAGTCCTGATTTTGAGGGAGGAGCACCATCATCTACAGGCTCTGCTAGTAATTTGCAGTCTACATACAAAGGCACATCATACGATACACAGTCACATATTATACATGTTATAGATAATTTTACAGCTAATCAAAATGCAGTCAAATTTGTAAGAGTCATAATAAATACAGAGTATGCTACAAACTTAACAGAGCCTGTAATAGAGACTACTAACCATAAGACAGCAGAGGTGTTATGCATATTTAATGGATATTTAGACCATGATGATATACTTAATGAGGTCAGTGGCAATTTTGGCTATAATCTTAATTTTCATAATTATATAATGAATGACACAGATGGTAGATTTTTAACTGATGCACCTGTAAAGCAATATATAAGATTAGAGGACTTTGCTACTATGGGTTTTTTTAATAATCTGCAAGCTGGTGGCTTTCCTAGTGATTTTAATACTGGTCAAGACTCTACAAATAGTATAGCGAAAATGAGGATACAATATTATTTTAACAATGCTACACAGGGTGCAGCTATAGACACTCCATTATCAGGCAAAGGTGCACTAGGAGGACAGGCAGGTATAGCACAGCAAGGAGATAGTAATTTAAAATTACAATATTATGGTGTAGGCACAGCTAATCAAAAAAATGCAGGNCATACTATACCTACAAACTGGGACTATTACACAGTGCAGGCATTAGATGGAGATGATAATGTAGTGAGTAAGTCTTATGAATTTCATAAGCAGGAAGATAGCTGCCAGGGTTTTGAAACTATAAGGCTGTGCTGGATTAACAAATATGGTGTATGGGATTACTATAATTTTACACAAAAAAGCATTAGGACTTTCTCAAANGATATGGTCAGCTTTCAGTCACAGGAGGGCACATGGAATGGAGACAAATACAAAATAGATGGATACAAAGGAGGCAAAAAGATATTTAAGAGTCAAGCTACAGAGATGATTACTATTAATACCGATTTTATTACAGATGATGAGGCTATATGGCTAGAGGGTCTATTTTTATCAAATAATGTATTTATGTTAAAACAAAACAGTGTAGANTTTGGNAATCAGGGCATANTAAGNAAACACATAGAGCCTGTNATNATGGCATCAGAAGAGCTNGANAGACAGACNACAGCTAACAATGGNAAAAAACAATATACACTGACACTAAATAAAAGTAAAAACAGGAGGACACAAAGGACATAAAAAATGAGNATACAGCTAACACTATATCCACAGCAAAATGAGGGANTTTATACTTTTGANCAGTATATCTCTTACNCNAATTTATTAGCAGACCCTGGTTTTACATCATCTAATAATTTTTCTAGTTTAGTGCAAACAGTGCAAACTACAAATCCTAGAGTAGAGGCACTTAATGATTTTAATCCTACATCTAACTGGGCTGGCTTTAAAACTGATGGCACTACTTTAGCTAATGTTACTGCTCCTAGTATTACTAATGGTTTACTGTCATTAAATACTGCAGGAGATGGTATGTCAGGGTGTTATCAGTTAGCACAAAACTTAATACCAGGAGCTAGTTATGTAGTCAAAGCTTACTACTATACAGCAAGCTGCAGGCACATTTACTATAGGTATACCATCAGAGCCTTTTACTTTTACACTTAATAATGGTGTTACAGTTAATCAGACTAATATTTTTACTAATACAAATNCANNATTTGGACTAGGANTNGTGCAGTATAGTGTCCAATTTACAGCAACTGCTACNGAGCACACTATNATGTTTAGTNTGCANGGAGATGGCTCTACTACACANTCTACNNNAATTGCACACNCNCAATTAATACAGGCTACTCCTATTATTACTAATGTAGATGATGGACANGTTAATGTAGACCTGTATGANCACAGTCCTATACCTATGACACTTAGTATAGATGACTTTAAAAAAATAGCAGANAAACCTCAGTCATTTTCTAANGCATTTAATCTNCCNGCTACAAANCATAATAATCAAATNTTTACTAATATTTTTGATGTTACTACAAGTGCACATCANAACGCACATACATTTAATCCATACCTAACTACTAGAGCAGCACTTAAAGAGGATGGAAATATAATATTTGAGGGACATTTAAGGCTTATAGATATTAAGAAAAAAAATGATGAGATTACATATAATGTCAATCTATTCTCTACAGCAGTATCTTTAAAAACTGCACTAGGAAATAAAACATTTAACGATTTTGATGGAGGTGCTACAGGAGGAGGTGTAGGTCTGTCAGAGCTAGAGCATAACTGGACAAAAGTAGAGATAAAAAAAAGCTGGATAGGTCAGCTACCTCTTAGCACTACTGTGCCTGCAAATTACACAGGATTTCTAACTACTAGACTAGCAGATGCAGTAGCAGGAGACACAGAGACTAATGTGTTAAAATACCCTTTTGTGCAGTGGAATGGAGATATTAGTCAGGAGCAGGGAGGCTCACAGCATGGCTTTCCTGAGATTAATCACATGTGTAATGCATTTAGACCATGGATAAAAGTTAAGTATCTAGTAGACAGGATAATACATGAGGCAGGATTTACATANCAGTCAGACTTTATGGAGGGCACAGGAAACTATGCAAANCCACAGGGACTGCCTGCNAATGTAGCTAAGAATCCTGATTTTTTAAGACTATACATGGATTTTAACTGGGGCTCTAAAGTGACTCCTGGCAATTTTGGTAGCACTATAGAGGCTACTTATGTGCCTAATGATGCTGCTGCAGTAAACAGAGCAAATCCTGCTAATACATGGGTTAATTTAGAGTTTACTGCAGGCACACAGGGTCTAGAAGAGTTCGGATGGAATAATACAGATAGTGAGTTTGTAGTGCCTAGTGATAATCTAAGATACACTATAGAGTATGAGGTTAAGGTCACAAATAATAATAATGGTAGTGTAGCAGATAGATGGCATATAGCCTTACTTAGGTATGATGCTAGTAATAACTTTATACAGTATGAGTCTTTTGACTATGGTATAACTCCAGGCTCTGTGTCTGCAGTGACTACTACTACTAACAGTGCTACATTTGCAGCTAATGCAGGAGAAAAAATAAGGCTAGCATTTAATAAACAGCAGCCTAATAGCACACAGGGAGGAGCACCTAATGATGTTAGACAAGGAGACTATGACAATCCTACAGATGTAGGCACTATTATGAATGTAACAGTAGTGCCAGGGACTATGACTAGTGATATTTTACTATACAAGAGAGGCACAATTAAGCAGTGGGAGTTTTTAAAAGATTTATTTACTATGTTTAATTTAATTGTCTTACAAGATAAGGCAGACCCTACAAAATTAAAGATAGACCCTTATGATGACATCTTTATAGATAACACTAATACTACAGGTATAACACAGAGGACACATGATTTTACTGAGAAAGTAGATGTTAGTGAGATGGAGTTTACACCACTAAAATTAAAAAAATCTGTCTTTTGGGAATTTAAAGAGGATAACAAAGACTATGCTACTGCAGTCTATACAGATGCTACAGGAGACAAATTTGGAAATATGGAGGTCACTACAAATGCATCTATACCATCAGGAGAGCAAAAAATAAAATTAAAAGTGTTTAGTCCTACATTATGCAAGCCACTATTTAATGGATTTACAAATAAATTGTATGTGCCTGTAATTATTAATCAGAAATCAGATGGCAGCATACAAGGATTTGACAATAAGCCTAGGATTTTGTATGATATTAGTGGAGACCATTCTAATTTTAACAATTTGACACCACTGCCTAGCCCAAAGACTTACAGGATGCCTAGTTTTAATGGTGTTACAGGCGAGCAGAGAGATAATTTCTGTCAATTTGGACATGTTACAGCTTATCCTACCTCAGCACAGCAGAGAGACTTTAATTTTGGCTCTGTGCAAATGATAGAATATGGAGGCACTCCTAGAAATTTGTATCAGGAATACTGGAATCCATATTATGATGAGCTATATCACAGTGACACTATGAGTGTAAAAATTAGATGTGTATTGACACCACAGGAGATGAGTATAATAAATTTTTATGACAAAATTTTTATAAAAAACAGAGAGTATAGATTAAACAAAATAGACTATAAGGCAGGAGAGCTGTCTACTATAGAATTAATTAGAATACCTTAATATGAGATTTAAAATAGGACATAAATTAAAGCCACATGAGGTCAAAAAAAATGGAATAGTGCTGTTTACTGATGGCACTAGAAATGACTTACTAGCTAATCAGTTTACATGTGAGGCTTATGGTTATCATTTTATAGATGGCGTGTGCTGTGCATTTACACCCTCTCCTGAATTAATGGAAAATAAGAATGTAAATACATTTATAAACAATGGACATAACAATGAGCCTAAAGTAGCACATAGCACTATAGTTAATGGTAGTCATCATAGTGTGCAGCAAAGTTATGGATGTCTAGTAACAGGAGAGAGTCATACTATAGCACCCCTGACTCCTAATGCTGATGCAGATGCAAAAGAATTTTATGTAAATAACAGTGCAATTATAGGAGGTAGCTATGGTCATGTGTCACAGTCAGGACAGGTAGTAATAGGAGGAGGAGGAGGAGATGGTAATACAAAAGGACAGCATCAGGTAGTCTTTTACACACTGTCAGGCACTACTACAGGTGCATCAGATGTTACATTATACATACAAGGAGATACAAATAGAGCAGAAGAGATTACACTACCTGCTAACAGTATATCATTATTTGAGTTAAATTTAACAGGACTATGCACAGGAGGCTCATCAGGCACACCTGGACACTACAAATCTTTGCATCAGGTTGGAACTTTTGCAGTTACAAGTGTAGAGGCAGGGAATGTATATGATGCAGGCACTACTACTACTACAGCTAGCTCAGGAAACACAGGCACACCTAGTATAGTCACTACAACTGCAGGAGTATTTGGCATTAAAGTTAGAGGACTAGCAAATGTAACATGCACATGGTTTGCAGTAGTAAAATTATTTATTAACAAAACGACACAAGGAACTTTTTAAGATATGGCAAAAGGAACGACAGCAAAGGTTACAATGGTGGTAGACACTAAAAGACCTGCAAGAAATATAGGAGAGCTTACAAAGCTCATCCAAGACATGAGAAAGGAGATAGAGGGTAAGGATATAGGCTCAGAAGAATTTAACGAGCTGTCAAGGAGTATAGCAGAGGCTAGTGGTCAGTTAAAAGACCTAGAGAGAAATATGGAGGGTCTAGATGCACAGCAAAAGGCAGAGGCATTTGTAAAAATGGGAGAGGGAATTGCTGGAGGATTTGCAATAGGTCAGGGTGCTATGGCACTATTTGGCACAGAGAGTGAGGCATTACAAGAGTTACAAACTAGAGTGCAGGGAGCTATAGCAATAGCTATGGGAGTAAGAATGTTAGCAGAGGCAGCACTACAGGCAGCTACAGCAAAAAGAGTTATACAGGAAAAATTGTCTATACTTATTAGTGGAAAGGGTAGGCTAGCAACTCTAGCAGGTAGTGCAGCAAACTTTGTTATGACAGGCTCGCTAGGAGCACTTACAGTAGCTAAGGGTAGTGCTACAGCAGCAGCAATAGCATTAAGAGTAGCCATGTTAGCTATACCTATAGTGGCTATAGTTATGGGAGTTATGTCATTAGTGTCTGTCTTAGGAGACTGGTTTGGCTCGACAGATGAGGGCACAGAGTCTCAGCAAGATTTTAGTGCTGCTGCAGACAGAGCATCAGAAAGTATAAAAAAACAAACTGAGGCACTAAGAGATAATGCAGATTTTCAGAGAGAATTGGCAAATGCAGAGTCAGAGTCAGAGAGACAGTTAATAAAATTAAATCAACAATTAAAAGAGCAGCAAAAGCAAACAGATGAGATTACTGATGCTGCTGCTTCGTATGCAAAGCAATTAGCTGAAATGGGTATACATGAGGAACAGATACAACATTTACTAGCAAATTCAGGACTAACAAAAAAAATAGAGGAGTTAGTAGGTGCAGAAGAGGCTACAAAAGATTTAATAGAGGCACAGCAGGATTTAATAGAACAGGAAAGACAGCAAGAAAGAGACAGAGAGAAAGCAATACAGGCATATAGAGAAAGAGTAAAAAAAGAAAAACAGCAATTAGAAAGTATAAGTAAATTACAGGATGAGCTTACACTATTAGAAGAGCAGGATGATGATGAGAGAAATAAGAAAAAAATAGAGTTTGCTAGACAGGATGCATTAAGAAAGGCAGAAGAGATAACAAATGAAGAAATAAAGAGAAAGACTATAAATGCTATAAATAAGAAATATGACCAGATAGAAGCTAACAGACTAAAAAAGATAGCAGATAAAAAAGCAGAGGATGCTAAAAAAGAGGCAGATGATGCAGAAGAGAGAAGAAAGGAGGATGCAAAAAAACAACATGAAGAGACAGATGCAGCTATAGAGGATATAAACAGACTACATAGAACAGACAGAGAAAATGAGTTAAGAGATGTAGGTTTACATTTTAAGAAACTATTAGAGGATGAGCAGCTTACAGGAGAGGAGAGAATCATGTTACAAAGAGAGATGAGGAGACAGCTTAAAGAGATAGATGATAGATATGCAGAAGAGAAGAGAGCACAGGACTTAGAATTATTGCAGAGTCAGGTAGATGCTGTTATGGATACACTTAGTCAGACTCTAGGAGCATTTACTGCTAACATGGATGCAGAGATAGCACAGATAGACAAAAGAAAGAGAGATGAGCTAAAATTAGAGGGACTGACAGAGGCACAAAAAGAAAAGATAGAAAAGGATGCAGAAAAGAAGAAAAAAGAAATAGCAAAAAAACAGAAAAAAATAGCAGTAGCACAGGCTATTATAGACACATATAAAAACGCTACAGCAGCATTTGGCTCTATGGCTAACATACCTGTAGTCGGACCCGTATTAGGAGGTATAGCAGCTACAGCAGCAATAGCAGCAGGTCTAGCTAATGTTAAGCAAATTATGGCACAGGATGTAGGAGGAGGTGCAGGAGGAGGAGGAGGCTCTACACCACCTGCTAGACCACAGCCAGCAAAGCCAGCTACTACAGGCTCATTTAGTTTAGGAGGAGCAGACCCTAATAAAAAGCCTGTTAAGGCATTTGTAGTAACAGATGAGATGACAGACAGTCAGCAACAATTAGAGGGTATTAGACAGGAGTCTACATTATAAATTATAAAACAATAATTATGGATTTTAAGAAAAAAAAGAAAAAAAAGAAAAAAAAGTATTATAAAATAACAGAGTTAGTAATTAGTGAAGAAAACAAAGAGCTAGCTATTGATGCTATCTCCTTAGTAACAGACCCTGCTATAGAGGAGGACTTTGTATATTTTAACAAAGCTAAAAATAATTTAACATTAGCTAAAATAGATGAAGAGCAGCAGATGTTAGTTAGTCCAGCCCTTATCCCTAATAAGTCTATATACCGATATGATGCAGCAAAAGACCAAGACTATTATGTGTTTTTTAGTAAAGAGACAGTAAAGCAGGCTGCAGAAAATTATTTAAGACATAACAATCATCACAAAGCTACATACCAGCATCAGGAAAGAGTGTCAGGAGTATTAACTGTAGAGAGCTGGATAAAAGTAGATGAAAAACATGATAAGTCATTAGCTTACGGATATGACCTTCCCTTGGGCACATGGTTTGTGACCATGAAAATAACCAACAAAGATATGCTAGAGAAGATACGTAGTGGAGAATTGCGTGGTTTAAGTATAGAGGGATTTTTTGTTGATAAGATGATGGCTATGTCTGAGGAGAGACAATTATCAGAGGAGGAGTTACTAAATGGACTAGCAGAAATATTAAAAATCAAATAACACAAAAATTATTCTATTATATATTACACACACAGAGTATTAATACAAATAAAANAAAATAATGGACATTAAAAAACAAATTCTAAATGCTCTAGGTTTATCTACAGAGATTAAGCTAGAGTATCAAAACAAATTAGAGGATGGCACTATTATAGTTAGCTCTGCAGATGACTTAGCAGCAGGTGTAGACATTCAAATCTTAGTTGAGGATGGCAGCACTATGCCACTACCAGTAGGAGAGTATAAGACTGAGGATGGCACTGAGTTTACTGTTACTACTGAGGGCACTGTAGCAACTGTAGGAGCAGAAGAGGAGGAAGAGACAGAAGAGGTAGAGGCATCAGAGGAGGTAGATGCTAAGAAAAAAGACAAAAAAATGTATGAAGAGACTGAGGCAAAAGATGTTATCACAGATGAGGTAGTGCAAGCTACTGATGAGATAGCAACTGCAATAGATGAAGCTACAGGAGATGAGGTTACTGCAGAGGTAGCTGAGGCTGCTGCAGAGATAGCTGTAGCTATTGTAGAGGAAAAAATAGAGGAGGTAGCTATGAATAAGCAACTTAAAGAGCTTACAGTAGTATTAAAAGATGAGCTATCTACATTAAAGACAAGATTAGAAGAGTTAGAAGAGACAGCAGCAGATGCTCCTGTTAGTTTATCTAAATTTTCTACAAATAAAGTAGAGGAGGTATCTAAAGCAGACTTAGCTAAAATGTCTAGCAAAGAGAGATTTTACTACAATTTAAATTTAGCAAAAAACAGAAAATAATTATTAATTAAAAAAAACAGAAAAAATGGGTTTTAACACATCACCAATTACTTCCAATTATGCAGGAGACCACGCTGGTCAGTATATAGGGAGTGCTCTTAAGGCAGCTAAGTCTTTAGAGTTTTTAACAGTATTAGAAAATATTAAATATAAGCGAAATATCACTAAGGCTAGCTCATCAGGTATGATTACTGATGCATCATGTGATTTTACAGATGCAGGAACGCTTACACTGGAGGAAAGAGTTTTACTTCCAGAGCTTTTACAAATCAATGTAGATTTATGTAAAAATGACCTACTAAGTGACTTCCAATCTGCTCAAATGACTGCAGGAGCACATAACTCTGACATGTCTGCTGACTTTGCTGCATTTGTTATGTCTCACTTATCTGACACTATTGCTGACCACGTAGAGACTAAGATATGGAATGGAGCTAACACAGGCTCTGGAGAGTTTACAGGATTTATGCATGCAGGAAATGGTCACTTTGAGAATGACAGTGCTATTATAGAGGCTGACAATCAAGGTGGAGCAGGAAGTGCTTTTACATCTGCTAATATAGATGAGAACTTAGGTATTATTACAGCAGCTATACCAGCAGCAGTATACTCTAAGGAGGACTTATACATCTACATGTCTACAGCATCATACAGATTATACATCCAAAATATGGCAGATAAAGGATTTGCTAACTTATACTCTATGACTGACACTTTTGTGCCTATGTATAATGGAGTAAAAATTGCAGTATGTCCAGGAATGGTAGATGACAAAATGTGTGCAGCACAAAAGAGTAATTTATTTTTTGGGACAGATTTAATCTCAGACCAGGTAGAGCTGAAAATGCTAGATATGAGTGTTTTAGATGGGTCAGCTAATATTAGAGTGGTAGCTAAGTTCTCAGGAGGAACGCAGCACGCACAGGGAGGAGAAATTGTAAGATTAGACTAATAAATTAAATAAAACGGAGAGGGAGGGTGTAAAAGCCCTCCAGCTCTATAACTACTTAAAAACCAATAACTTATGGCATGCGAATTAACAAGGTCTAGAGGATTAGACTGTAAGGACATCATGGCTGGTGTAAGAAATATCTACTTTGCACAGCATGGAGACCTAACTGTTACAACAGCTAGTGGAGCTGTTACACAAATAGCAGGAGCAGGAGGTTATAGCACAGGTTACTTTAAATATCAAATCCCTAAAGGACAGGCATCTATGACAGAGACTATAAATGCATCTGTAGAAAATGGGACTGTATTTTATGATGGTGCTATTAATCTTAAATTACACAAATTATCATTAGATGACAGAAACGAAATAAAACTTTTAGCACAAAATAGACTAATAATTTTTGTTGAGTTATATGCTACTGTAAATGATAAGAATGAAATATGGGCATTTGGGATAGAAAATGGCTGTGAGCTAACAGCAGGGACATCACAAAGTGGTGCTGCATTTGGAGATATGAATGGATACGATTTGACATTCTCGAGCTAGCGAGTCATCTCCATGTTTCAGACTATCACAGTATAATAGTATTCCATTTGATAACTTTACATTGACTAATATTGTTTAATAGTATAATGTTAAGATACAAATGTTAATATATTTGAGAAGAGGTGGCAATAGCTGCCTCTTTTTTTTATAAATTTACAAAAAAAACTAATATTATGTATAAACTTAAAAAAGAATACAAAGGACACACAGTAAACACAGCAGGATATGCTATTTTACTAGACACAGTAAGACCTCATCANGTAGAAATATTAGAGTTACAAGACTATTTTGATAAAGAGACTACAAAGTCTAAGCCTAAAAAAGATAAGGCAGTAGGAGATAAGCTATAATAAAATAAATAGCTTAATTTTCTATTATATAGTATGATACATGTAGTTTATGGACAGCAATTAGATATTAGATTAAGTTTAAGAGANAACAAAATNAGTAGTTTGCCTCAAAGCAAAATAGAGTATTTGTTTAAATTTACTAATGATTTGACTAAGTCTGTCAAATATGCTTATGGAAACTACACAGCAGGTGCTATTACTACAAATGATAGATATGTCTATANAGTNATAAATCATAATACTACAGACAGTCTTTTTGGTAGTGCTTTAAATTTTAAACCTTATGGATATTGGACTTATGAGGTGTATGAGGTAGCATGGATAGGCACAGTAGCAATAAATGACACTAATGCTCCTAACAGTGAGACAGAGGTTTTGACTGTTAATGATAATAATGGAGTAGTGCAGGGCAAAGTCCATGAGGGCAAACTATATGTATCAGAGACAGTAGGACAGGAACAAATTAAATACACTACACACACAGAAAGTAGTGGCACAAATTATTTATATACAGATTAAAAAACAAAAAAAATGGGAGACACATTACAGGAATTATTATCCGAGCAACTAGGAAAGGGTGGAGTAGAAATAGTAGTATCAGGCACAGGTGCTGTAACAGGCAAAGACTGCTATGCTGTTCACTTCCCTATAGAGACTGTAGTTACTAACTTAGACACAGGCACAAATGTTACAGGAACTGACACAAATTTACATCAGACTTATGTAGCAGGCACTACTCTATACTTATCATTTACAGCTATAACTATAAGCTCAGGGCTAGCACTAATATATAAAAATGATACATTATAATGTTAGCATTAAAACTAGGACANAAAATAGGTGCACCTAGAAATTTAGCTGCTTTTAGCAATAAATTTTCTCTGAGTTTTGATGGTGTTAATGACATAGTAGACTTAGGCAGTGCTAGAAATGTATTTGATACTGAGGAGGGCACATTTTCTGCATGGGTAAAATTAAACACTACTCTAATTAATGCTCCTGTTTTTAAATGGTATGTGAATGCTAATAATCAAATTACTATAATTTATTTGCATGCAGCTAATCAGCTTAAATTTATGTATAAAGGAGCTGGCACAAATACACAGGTAATAGCATCATCTAGTATAGAAAATGATGGAAACTATCATCATGTCGCTATGACATGGAACGTAGATGCTAATGAGTTTAAGGCTTATGTAGATGGCTCACAATTTGGCACTACTCAGACTACTTTTGGAACTTTGTCAGGCACGCCTAGTAATTTTGACTTAGGACACAATAGGCTTTCAGGTAGTGATTTTTGGAATGGTTTAATAGATGAGGTTTCTGTGTTTACAAGTGTTAAAGATATAACAGAAATATATAATAGTGGCACTCCTACAGACTTAAGAGGAGAGAGTGGACTAGTAGGATACTGGAGGATGGAAGAGGGCACAGGCGTTACTATAACATCACTGACATCAGGAGCAGAGACAGGAATTTTAACAAATGGAACAACATTTAGCACTACAGTGCCATAAAAAATAAGACTATGAGATATGTAATTTTTGACATGACAGATGCTAATTTAATAGATTTTAGCCTAATTAAAGAAACTAGTCTAGAAACATTAAGGCTATCACTAGACTCTACTAAATGCGTATTAGAATTTGAGGGAGACACACCTGCATTTTTAGAGGGTTTACAGCAGTATAGTTATAGTGAGATATTAGAAATAATGAGCACATCACAATGGTATAAAGATGAATAAAATGGATGACAATATAATAGCAATAGACTTAAAAACACAGACAGCTCCTAAAGTTACTGAGGTAGCATCTAAGGAGTGGATAGAGTATGGCACTGATGATGGCAAATATCCTAACCTCTACCCTATGTTTTTGATAGATTTATACTACTCTAGCTCTACACATAGTGCTATTATCAATGCTACTAGAGACATGATAGCAGGAGAGGGTATAGAAATAGAAGAGGGAGACAGTGTAGACACTTATGTTAAGCTGCAGGACTTTGTTAATAATGTAAATGGCAAAGAGACTATGCATGACTTAATAAAAAAAATAGCATTTGACTATAAATTACAAGGAGCATTTGCTTTGCAGGTTATATGGAATAAAGCTAGGACAGGCATAAAAGAATTACATCACATAGGAGTAGAAAAAATTAGAGCAGGCAAGCCTAATGAGAGAGGAGTGATAGATACATACTATATATGTGCAGACTGGTCAGATACTAGAAAGCATAAGCCTGTAGCTATGCCTGCATTTGATATGAATAACAGGACAAACCCTGTGCAAATTATGTATGAGGGAGACTATAGCCCTAATATGGAGGTGTATTACAGTCCTGACTACAGTCCAGCTAGTAATTGGTGTCTCATAGATAGTAAGATAGCCTCATGGCATTTAGCAAATGTGTCTAATGGCATGATGGGTGGAAATATGTTTGTTAATTTTGCAAATGGAGTGCCATCACAGCAAGAAAGAGTTAAGATAGAGCAGCAGTTACAAAGAAAATTTGCTGGAGAGGACAATTCGGGCAAACTAATTATCACGTTCTCAGATGGGCAGGATAAAACTCCTGTTATAAATCCTATTACTATGTCTAATAGTGATAAAACTTTTTTAGCACTGCAGGAACTTATACAGCAAAATGTGCTCACAGGGCATAGAGTTACATCTCCTATGCTTTTTGGGATTAAGAATAACACAGGACTAGGCAGTAATGTAGATGAGCTTAATACAGCCTTTGAGGTGTATTTAAACAGTGTCATTAAACCATACCAGGAAAAAATATTAAGATGTATAAAAAAGATTTTAGACATAAATAGAATAAGCCTGCCTATAGATATTATACAAAGTAAGCCTATCACTTCTAAGTTTAGTGTAGAGGACATGAAATCTGTNATGACACAGGATGAGATTAGAGAGGAGTTAGGTCTACCAGCACTAAAAAGCACAGAAACTGTAGAGGAGGATGATTTTAGTAAGCTAGGTAGTGATGACAATGTNAATAACATAGGAGGATANCCTGTATATAGAACAAAAGAAGAGGCAGAACAAAAAGCAAAAGAGATAGGCTGTGAGGGGTCGCATTTACATGTAGATGACAATGGCTATGAGTGGCACATGCCATGTAAAGACCATGACCAGGTTACTAGTCTATCATTAGACTGTGGCTGTAAACATGAATTTATAAGTCCTAACCCATGCACTAAAGGATATGAGCCTTATGGTCATAAGATTAAAGATGGNAAAAAAGTGCCTAACTGTGTGCCTATAAAATTAAGCAACGTAGANAAATTTATATATGCTTATGGAGAGGATGCTCCTGATGATAACTGGCAAATGTTATCTGATGAGATAGTTACNGATGAGCANTCAGATTTTAACTTTGAGGCAGAGNTAAATAATTTACATAGAGTAGAGTTTGTATCTACAGGCACAGCTACTCCTAATGCAGACAGTGAGGATGAGGGTATAGACAGAAACTTTAATTANTACAAAGTTAGATATAGATACTCTACAGCTATAGCATCAGAAAATACTAGAGATTTTTGNAAAAAAATGCTAGCTGCAAATAAGTTATACAGGAAAGAGGATATAATAGCTATGGAGACACAGGTNNTAAATCCTGGATTTGGTGTAGGAGGTAGTGACACNTA
>FUFK010042672.1_pt1 | contig 30096 bp, 36 predicted proteins | sample 1021851 | NCBI WGS metagenome assembly FUFK01 (sample SAMEA51879418, study PRJEB19060) | metagenome | reverse complement strand
CCCTGCGTTCAATCATGCATTTAGGACACTCTGTCCAATGCTCGCCAAGATAATTTGTTGAAGTATATGCACCATGTTTTGGACAAATGCGTTCTTCTGTTGGCCTTTCTTTGTTTATAAGTTTTTGTAAACTCATATCTTTTGTACCCCCTCACCGTAGTTAGTAGTAGCAAATGACTTTTGTTCTTTGTTAATCCAATCAGATTTAAAACTTTGCCATCCCCTTGCTTGGCACATAACCAATGCATCCTCCAAACTAATGGTAGTTTTCTTAACTTCATTCTTTATACCAATCAAAGCAGTTTCTGTTAATGGTGCTTTCTTGTTTTTTCTATGAGTTAAAAAATCATCCCATGTTTTTTTACTTACATTGCGTGGTCGCTTTATATTTGTTTCTTGTTTCTTGTTTAATGTTTCTTGTTTCTTGTTTGGTTGAACCGTTGTTGAACTAGCGTTGGATCTAGCAAGAGCAGATGCTTTACCTGCTCTAATTGCAGATTGCACCTTGCTTTGATACTTTTCTATTTCTTCATCAGCCCTTGGATTAATCCATCCTTTGCCAACTTCTAAAATAAAAAACTCTTCTAAAACTACTTTTACTTCTGGCACGTTATCTCTCATGTTGATTTTGCGTGCAACAGTTGCCACATCTTCGTTCAACGTCCGTTCATGTAGGTAGTAGAGGTCTAGCAATCTTCGGTATGCTAGATCCTCCATGTTTGACAAGTGTTTAGTATGGCTAATGTAATCGCCAATGTTGAAGGAGTAGAAATGCATTACTCCTCCTTGCGGTAGTTGTTAATTACGTTATCAGCTGCCTGATCTACCTCTTCTTGTGCCATACCCATTGCTTCTTTTAATCTAGACAATGGCTGCTCTTGTTTGTCAGGTGTAGGAGTTACGTTTACTGCCTGTTTAAAATCAGTATCCTCATCTATTCTGACAACAGAACTAATTGCATCGTTCTTTGGTANTCGTTTTGCAATNCGATGNATAACAGTTTTCTTGGCCATCTGGTCAAACCATTTTACCCAAGGGCTATGTGGTGATGAACTAGCTTTAGATACCTGACGGCACTTATCTATATCTGACATAGACATAACTTCGTAATACTCACCTTCATTAGTTGTTACTGCAATTGCATAAACACATACAGGTTTACCACGGTCACCAGTAATACAAGGTTTGTGTGTGATATGTGGGTTGCTACCTAATTCATAATCAAACAAATCTTTTTCGTATACAACTTCGGCAGATAAAGTTTTTATTAATCCACTATTATGTAAAACCTTAATAATGCCTTCGACCATTGGTATGTATTGAACTGAGTTGCCATACTGAACTGCTGCTGCTTCTTTGCCATCCAAATACAAACCATCTTGTGCAGCTTTCATAAAAGTCTGCATCAAACTAGTTTTGTCTGCTTGTAGCAATTTTGGATTTTTATTTAGAGTTAACTTAGCAACACTAATAAATTTATTTACATCCATTTGCTTTGGCAAAGCTTCAGTAAATTTGTCTGCCATTTTTTCTAGTGTTCCCTGCATGGCTACAAGTGGTGTGATTGATGAGGTCATTAGTTAAACTCCTTTTGGTTGATTGAATCTAAATTGGCGAAAAGCTTTGCGTGGGTTGATGTATGTACCAACCATGTCTTGAGTAATGTATTTACCCTGACTAGCTTTACTCATGCCACAATTAATTGTTCCGTATTTAGAAATGATTTTAGATGCACCCTGACTTTTTTCTAAAATTTGTGCTTTTATTGCTTTTTTCTGTTGTTCTAACGAGACACATTCTCTGTTAATTGAATTGTAATCATCAATTAATATGTCTGTGTCTTCATCAGCATTCATAATTAAACCTGCGTCTGCATCGTTATATAAATTTTTCATAATGTAATCAGCATTTCTTAAATAATCAATTTCAGGTGGTGTGCCTGACTTAACTCTTTCCCAAAACTCTTTTACTTTTGTTTCAAGAATCTCACCAACTTCTTTGTTTCTTGCTCTAACAATTAGCTTTGAAGTGTTGCCACCCACTAGGGCAGCAATACATCCCCAACTAACATTGGCAACATGAAGTTGATGTTGTAGTTGCATTTCAATGTGAGGTGGTGCTTCAATATGGCCATTACCATCGTCAATCCACTTCGTGCGATAAACCATTGAGTCAACATTTTTAACTTCCATAATGCCTAGCTCGTCAGTACTTGTAATCTTGTAATCAAACGAGCTACCCATTCTGGTTTCTGTATTGCTCATGTATACATCGAATTGCTCGACTTTCCATCCTTGCGATTCGGCACAACCAAGAGCAATGCTGTCTTCAAGTTTGCGACCCCATGCCATACGTTCTGAGTCTTCCAAGTTAATAACAACCTTATCTTTTTTCTGGTTGTACAATTCAAACTCTGTTTGGTATGGGTTTACATCAAACAATGCTGATACTTCTGTCGAAGTTACATCAAGCAATCTGTTTTCTAACCAATCTTGTTTGTTGGTTATTGGAATTTCTTTTACAGTCATTAAAATAATTCTCCTTGTTTTTGAATTTTTGGTAAAGAATAAACAGCATACTTTTTGCCGTCTTCTTTAACTGTTTTTGTTTGTATGTCATGCCCTGCCTTGCGAAGGTCACGGACACGAGCAGCAAGCCTAAAGCATTGAAATTTATTAAGTGCTTCTATAGGTGAAAGTGAGCCACCATTTTCTAGGTAATTAAGGATGGCTCTGTTTTGTCCAGTTAATCTTTTCATAGCTCCTCTGAATTTTGAAAGTCAACGTACTCTTCATCTTTAACAATTTGCATTTGCCACTTGCCAACAATTGATTCGTTGCCACCATATTTCCAAGTAGGATCTTCTTTGTCATATTCATAGTCTGTAAGAAGATATTCTTTTTCTTCTTCAATACAGCCAGATTCTTTTATAGAACGTACCTTTTTAGTAAAAGGACAGTAAGGCCAGACGGTTCTGTTAATTGCCCATCTGATTTCTTTTAACCTTTCATCGAGTGCATACTCGTTGTTGGCATAAAGTTCGATAGTAATTTTTCTCATGGGTTTAAAAAAGTAATGTACTGAGGGTGGTCTTGTAATTCACATTCGAGTCTAAGTTCTTCTTCCCAATCTTCTGATGTGTGTTTGCAATAAGGAAGGTCGGCCAAGTAGGCCAACCTTTCCAGTTTCTGGGTATCATTCATAGATCACTCCTTAAGCAAACATATCCTCTTAACTTTCTTTGTCTTTTACCTCTGCTATCCCATGTATCCCAGATAGCTCCATCTTTGACAGCTACCCAATGATTTGGAATATGTGCAATGCATCTATCAGGAAGATTATCTGCATTGAAATACATATGAATATTTCTTTTCTTGTCTGTTGTTTTTGTGTAAACAACATCAAGGCCAAGAATTTCTAATGCATCCATAAGACTTTGTTTGTTCAAACCTTTGGAAGCATCTTTGTCAGACTTTTGATAAATGTAATCACCTTGTGCAACTGACCAACGCTCATGATATGGAGCATTCATCCGTTTCATTCGTGTGCAAGCATCAAATACTTTTTTGTAATCAAGATCAAAAGCTAAACATATAGATCGCACACCACAATCTCTAATGAGATCTTTTGTTGGATGTGGATTACGTTTCATAAATCGCAAACCAGATTGGTGCGATGATTTTGGAAATGAAATTGTCATGTGTTTGTTAATAGAAATTAGTAAACAACAATTGAAGGTATAACACCCTCACTAAGAAGTGTAGCACATACTGCAACACCTGTCAAATAATTAATTAATCGAAGGCATCTCGTTTTTTTAAAACTTCCACTTGAGATTCGCATCTAGGGCAAGATAAATTGGTCATTACTGAAAACTCAGGAAATCCATTCATCCCCTCTTCAATGTCTATGTCACCGCCAATTATTAAGTTAGTATCGCACCAGTAACAGTTCATGTTCCTATTTTTATTGTTGAACTAGTAGTTCCGTTTGCATAATAAATAAAACTATTAGTAGGTGTTGGCATATAGCTTCTTGTTTCTGGCTGTACCAATGGCTGTTGGTTTTCATTTAAACCTTTATAATATCCATCCTGATAACCTTGGTTATAAGAATGCTCTCTGCCCTCTGTAAATCCTTTTTGGTAGTTTGCCTGTAATGCTTGTTCTATTTGTTGCTGCGTTGGCTGTGGCTGCTCTGACAATGTTATATGCAATCCATCCTTTTTTATCGCATTAATAAATTTATGTGCAGCTACAATCGCTTCGTTTTGATTTGGATTGTTAGATGCCAATGCATACAACTTTTGTAGTTTTTCTAATTTTTTTTGATTCATTCTTTTCCAAAAATAAGATCGTGAGCAGATAACTTTATACCTCTATCCCATGCTGTCTCAAGCAGCTTACGCTGAATAGATGTTGGTATAGTGCCATCTCCCTTTTGCCATTTAGATACTGATGCAGGGTCACGATGTATTGCCCTAGCTAATGCTCGAACACCACCAAACTCAGCAATGGCTAATTGTACTGGTGTTTTAATAGTTGATTCCATATCTATATATTGCCATAAATGCAACATTAATACAAGTAATTAGGCAAAAAAAAGAGGGTTGTTAACCCTCCTCCTCTTTTTGTTTTTCAGTAAACTCAATAGTTGTGCTGTTGAGGTCACCTGTGGTTATTGGTTCAAACTCCCAAGGGCAATCGTTATCAAGTAACCATTCGTATAGTTTTGAACTGTTCATTAGTTGTCCTCCTAAATATGACGCAACTTAGCGTCTTCTAATTCAGTTACCAAACCATCAAAGTCTTCTGATGGAGGTAAAACTGTGAGTAATGCATCAACTCTGTCTGCACCGTACTCATCTCGTAAATAGTCCAAGTATTCGTGTCTATTCTTGTAGCCGTTTTCTTGGTAACGAGAATTGTTGTACTCAGAAATTGTTTGTAAATAAAAAGTGTCCATGTCAAATAAGGATTAGTAATAAAAGTAAATAAGGAAATAGTGCAAAGGCCATAGGTCTATCCATATACAAGTTTGCCAAAGGTCATGATCTGCAATATAGAGTCTGCTATTGAAGAATCAATACGTCCAAGATCATCATTTGTAAAAGCTTGAAAAACTTCACTACAGTCATGGGAATTCAAATCAGTTTTACCCGAAATAATTTTTTCAATGGTGGTTAAAACATCCTGTACTTTGAATTCGTGCTTGTCATCCTCACAATCCTCTATTTTTATAGGAGAATCTAGAGTTAGGTCTACAAGCCATGCACAGCAACCTTCACACTCGTATTCTTGGTTGTTTTTATACCATACGTTGCCGTCCTCATCTTCTTCTTCTTCGATGTTTCCTACTGTAACTTCAGTAGCCCAATAGTTAACACCCTGACCCATAGTGCAAAATAAATCTTTAAGGTCTTGAAGGCTAACGTCAAATTGATAGTTGACATTGCAAGTGAATTTTTGTTCTGTAATATTTGTCATTACTTTGTACCTCCTATCATTTCTAATTTGATTGTTGGAGAATTTTGCACAAATCTTGTTTTGTCTGCGTCTGGGTGATTAGACCATAAATTCTCATACTTGTTTATTTCATATAGCCATTGTGATGACGGCATATTTTTGCTATTACCATTTAGGTAATTTAATTTAGCAATGATTTGTTCAATAGTTTCCATTGGTCTGATTAATAAAAAATTTGGATAAAAAAAATGGGTGAAATTATTCACCCAAGTATGCGTCAACTAATTCTCTGTATTCAACAGAACCATCAACTACGCTTTTATGAGAGACACGAGTCATTTGATTGCTGTTCATAAAAGATTCAATAAAAACTTTTTTGTTTTGGCCTTTGACATCTCTGTAGTCAACTCCAAGCATTAAATCGCAGAATACAACAAATGCTCTATTTGCTTCTGCTTTAGTACGCTTGAGCAATCTTGCGTAAGTACCTGCATATGTGTCAAACCATAGCTGTGCTTGGTCTTTGATTTCGTCAGGTGTGAAAGTTTCAGTAGTCATTGTTAATAGAAATTAGTAATGTACTCTTATAGTGTGGCATATATCCCAACACCTGTCAACAAATTAATTTTAAATATTGCGATTTACTCTACATTTCTCTATATTATGAATAATTTTATTTATTTTTTATGACACTAGCAGCAGTTAGACCAAAAACTATTGTTGTCGGTGTCTCAGATACTGGTCATCGAGTAGCAGAGGATCATCCAAACCATAATCCTCGTATTACTCAAGTGGTCGTTGATGCACTGCGTGAACTAAACGAAGAAGGTATTGGCTATGGCTGTCTTTCTATAATGTTTGGTATCTCTCGTGGTTACATAGCTCAAATTTGCCGTTATGAAAAAAGAGTCAGCTACGCAACTCGTTACAAAACAATCCAAGTTAGGTAGACCTTCTACTAAACCTGATCCTGTAATAGTTAATGAAATAATTGAATGGATTGCTCATGGTAATACTTTGCGCTCTTATTGCAGACAGAAAAATAAACCAAATTGGAGAACTATTTATAACTGGTTGGAGAAAGATGATGGAGACTTTATCGCACGCTTCGCACACGCACGAGACATGGGGGCTGATGCTATTGCAGAAGAATGTCTGGAGATAATAGATGCTCCTCCTCCTTTGTGCGGTTCTGAGGGCAATACAAGGCTAGACCCTGCTGCTGTCCAGATGCAAAAGAACAGGGTGGAAGCAAGGCTTAAGTTGTTAGCTAAATGGAATCCTAAGAAGTATGGAGAAAGGGTAGGAGTAGAAGCAGGTGGAAGTATATCTCTGAACATTTCAACAGGCGTTCCACAAGCGTGAGACAACCGTTAATAAAACTGGATTACACTCCGAGAAAATGGCAGCATAGCTGTCACGTTAATAAGCAAAGGTTTAGTGTCTACGCATTGCACAGGCGATCAGGTAAGACAGAACTGGCCATTATGGAGCTAATAGACAAAGCCATGAAGACAGACAAAGAACTAGCCATGTTTGTCTATGTTGCACCGTTCCTAAGACAGGCAAAAGCAATTGCATGGGCAAGATTAAAGCAAAAGATAGAACCATTGCGTAGGACATCTGTAGTCGAGATAAACGAAGGCGAATTATCAATAAGGTTTAAACATAACGGAGCAATCATTAGATTGTTTGGAGGTGATAACCCCGATGCGTTAAGGGGCATGAGATTGGACGGTTGTGTAATAGATGAGGTAGCCCAAATTAAAAACGAGCTATGGTCAGACATAGTTCAACCAGCGTTGTCAGACCGTCTTGGATGGTCATTGTTTATTGGTACACCTCAAGGTATTAACTTGTTCTCTGAGTTGTACTACAAGGCCATAGAGGAGGATGATTGGACAGCAGCAAGGTACACAGTATTCGACACAGATAGCTTGCATCCCAACGAGGTAAAAAGGTTACAACGTGATATGAGTGAGACATCGTTTGCAAGGGAATATTTATGTGACTTTTCTGCCCAAGGTGATGACCAGTTAATTGCATTGGCAGATACCGAGGATGCAGCAAAGAGAACATACCAACAAGATCATGTAAAGTTGTCACCAATAATCCTTGGAATCGACCCTGCAAGATTTGGTGATGACCGTTCTGTAGTGTTCCGTAGGCAAGGTAGGCAAGCATTTAAACCAGTTGTATATCGAGGTATAGACAACATGGAACTAGCAGCCAGAGTAGCCAACCTGATAGAGCAATATGATCCAGATGCTGTGTTTTGTGACGCAGGTGCAGGTAGTGGCGTAATCGATAGACTAAGGCAGTTGTCGTATGACGTAATCGAAATACCGTTTGGTGGCAAGGCAATAAAACCAGAGCAGTACATCAACCGTAGAAGTGAGATGTGGTGGTTAATGAAGCAATGGATTGAAGAAGGAGGTGCAATACCAAACGACATAGCCCTAAAACAGGAGTTAGCAACACCGATATATTGGTACGACAATGTAGGTAGGCGTGTACTTGAATCTAAGGATCAGATCAAGAAGAGATTGCAGGGAGCAGGGTCACCAGATTTAGCTGATGCACTAGCACTAACCTTTGCCCTTCCAGTAGCCAAGAAAGTACCAGAGGATATATACATCAAAAGACGTAAAGTATCTACACAGAAAGCTGATTATGACCCTTACAAAGTCCTCTAATTTTGTACGTATAGCAAAAGGTTTAGATGTAGAGCCATTGCTTAAATTGTTAGACAATAGACCTGAGTTATGGACAGAAATAACAGCACGCCAAAAATTTACTGGCACACCACATAAAGATACGGAGTCAATATACGTTAGAGGGCCATTAAAAATGAGCCAATATTACGTTTTATGGGATACAGGATCATACGATTATCCGTGTATGGAGTATTTAAAACCTGCACTTGTGCCATTAATGCAACCAATACTAAAACAACTAGGTGTTGAAGACATGGGAAGGGTGTTAATTGTCAATTTAAAACCTAGTGGCCATGTAACTAAACACAATGATCAGGGAACGTATGCGGATCACTACAAAAGGTTTCATATTGTACTTAAATCTAATCAATGGTGTAGCCAAACTTGCGGAGATCAGGAACAAAAGTTTGAGGTAGGTGAGGTTTGGTGGTTTAACCATAAAGAGCTACACACAGCACACAATGTTGGCATGACAGACAGAGTGCATATAATATTTGATTGTGTACCTAAATATTTTTATGACCAGTGTGACCGTAAGTCCTGATAGTACAGCTACTGTAGACAAAAGTAGGATATCCAAAACGGAAATCAAACTTGCCACAGTTGACGAAATGTTGGCAGAAGCCCAAACATTGTTTGACGAGCATTACGAAGAGATTGCACGCAACAAACACGTTATGGTGCTAAAACCAGACGAAGAAACGTACCGTAAATCTGAAGAGATGGGTACGATTTTTATATTGTCAGCTAGGCAAGGTGATAAGTTAATTGGCTATTCTGTTAATTTTGTCACTAATCATTTACATTATGCTGATTTAAAACTAGCCCAAAATGATTTGTTGTTTATCAGCAAAGAACACAGGGGTGGCAGAGTCGGTTTAAAGTTAATAAAAGAGACAGAAAAACACGCAACATCGCTCGGATGCAAACTTATGTTATGGCACGCCAAAGAAAGCACCACCTTGGCTCATATGCTACCGAGATTAAAATATGGTGTACAAGATATTATCTTTTCTAAGGAGCTATGACATGGCAATTACGACAGCTATAGCAGCAGTTGCAGGTACTGGTTATCAAATTTACCAAGGACAGCAACAGAAAAAACAACAACAGAAGCAGTTATCGTTGCAACGACAAGCAAATGAAGATGCTAGGAAACAAGCAAAAGCAGAAGCTGATCGTGCTGACATGGAATACAACAAAGCAAACAGACAGACAGCAGATGTTGGTGCTATTGGTGACGAAAGTATGTTGGCAGGTAAAGGTGGAGCAGCAGGTACTATGCTTACTGGCAACTTGGGCGTAGATCCTGAGAAATTAAATCTAGGCAAATCCACCTTATTAGGCGGTTAATCAATGTACGAAACCAAGAAAAGTAAACTATTGACAAGGTGGGGTCACCTTCGATCTGAGAGGGCTACTTGGTGGTCACATTGGCAGGAAGTAACAACATATTTATTGCCAAGAAACGGACGTTATTTTGTACAAGATAGAAACAAAGGTCATAGAAGACATAATTCTATATACGACAATACTGGTACAAGAGCGTTAAGAACATTAGGTGCAGGTATGATGGCAGGTGCAACATCCCCTGCAAGACCTTGGTTTAGACTTGGAACAGTAGACCCAGACTTAAATAAGTATCCACCAGTAAAAATGTGGCTAAACGATGTCACAGAACGTATGCAATTAGTGTTTCAAAAATCTAATACATACAGAACATTACATGGAATATACGAAGAACTAGGAGCATTTGGAACGGCAGGGTCAATTATCTTACCTGATATAAAAAATGCAATACACCATTACCCAGTAACGTGTGGTGAATATGCAATAGCTACAGATTATCAAGGTAGAGTTAACACTTTGTACAGAGAATTTCAAAAAACTGTAGGAGAAATTGTAAGAGAGTTTGGATATAACAAATGTTCAACGTCTGTTAAAAACTTGTATGACAAAGGTTCATTAGATCAATGGATTACTATCATTCACGCAATAGAACCGAGAGATGATAGGGAGCGTGATTTTAAAAAAAGAGACAATATGAACATGGCATACAAATCTTGTTATTTTGAGCAAGGTGGTGATGGCGATAAAGTGTTAAGAGAAAGTGGATTTAAAGATTTTCCTGTAGTTGTACCAAGATGGGGTATATCTGGTGGTGATATTTATGGCAATTCACCGGGCATGGAGTCATTAGGTGACATAAAACAGTTACAGCATGAACAATTACGCAAGGCACAAGGGATTGATTACCAAACAAAGCCACCATTACAAGTACCTAGTTACCTTAAAAACCGTGATGTAGATAGTTTACCGGGTGGAGTTACGTTTATTGATGGTCAGCAAGGCAAAATAGAAACTGCATTTGCTGTAAATTTAAACTTACAACACCTGCTAATGGACATACAGGACGTAAGACAACGTATTAATAGTAGTTTTTATGCTGATTTGTTTTTAATGTTGGCTAATGCTACTGATACACGCATGACCGCAACAGAAGTTGCAGAGCGTCACGAAGAAAAACTGCTTATGTTAGGCCCTGTGTTAGAAAGGTTACACAATGAATTGTTAGATCCATTGATTGATATTACGTTTAACAGAATGATAGAAGCAAATTTAGTGCCACCTGCGCCAGAAGAATTACAAGGAATGGAACTTAATGTAGAGTTTGTGTCTATGTTGGCACAAGCACAACGTGCTATAGGTACAAATAGTGTAGATAGATATACAAATACAATGGGTGCTATTGCACAAATGAAGCCTGATGTACTTGATAAATTTGATTCTGATGCATGGGCAGATAGTTATGCAGATATGCTAGGTGTTGATCCAGCACTAATAGTACCCGGACAGGTCGTAGCCAAGATACGTCAAGAAAGAGCAGCAGCACAACAACAGGCAGCACAAGCAGAGCAACAACAACAGGCAGTAGAAAACATGGCAAAACTTGGTAAAGTAGACTCAGGTAATGCTATGGACATAATGAACCAGTTTAGTGGTTACAATTCACCATCACCATTGGAGGTATAACATGGATTTAATAGATTTAAAAAAAGATCCGCAACCAATTGACAGCAAAGAAATGTATGACGAACCGATGTATAGCTATGGTTTGTGTATATCTTTGGGTAAAGAAGAGTTAGAAAAATTAGGCATAGAAAAATTACCAGAAGCCGGTAGCGAAATGATGCTAAAAGCAAAAGCATATGTAAAAACAGTTAGGGAAAGTCAAGAAAAAGATGGTGTAGAACAGAATGTAGAGTTACAAATATGTGCAATGGCTATTGAACCAATAGATAAAACTGGTGATCAAGCAGATGGATTGTATGGAAATAAGGCATCTGCACCACCTAAAGCACAGCCTGTTACTACACCTACTACAGGTACTTATTTAACTGGGAGTTAACTATGGAAGGATCACACAATCTATCACCTGATGCCAAAGTACGGTACAAAAAAATGATAGAACAACACAATGCAGAAGAAGCAAACAAAAAGAAAAATAAAGGCAAATCTAAATTACAAATATTTGCAGAAAAATTATATGGAGGTGGTAAGTAATGGCTGACAAAAAAGGACAAATACTAGGAATTAAAGGTTCGGAAAAAATTATTCCTAGAAAAATAGAACGTAAAGTAAAAACTTTAGAAGCTATGAAAGAAGGCGGTATGGCATCAAAAAAACAATTAGAAGAATTAGAAAAACTTAAAAAACTTTACCCATCTATGTTTTAATCATGAGTTTATACGAAAACATCCACGCAAAACGCAAAAGAATTAAAGCAGGTTCTGGCGAGCGTATGAAAAAAAAAGGTGAAAAAGGTAGACCAAGTGCTAAAGATTTTAAAGATGCAGCTAAAACTGCAAAAAAAATGTATCCAAATCAAAAATAGGTGTGACCGTAACCAAGTTATAACTGGATATATTAAAACATGAGCGATTACAATCCACTCGATCTTAAAAGTCAACAAAAATCTAAAGACAATAAAAAGTTTGAAGAAAAAATTGACCGACAGAACGAGGAAGCGGATATAAAATGGCTCATGAGCAGCAAGAGGGGTCGCAGAATTATCTGGAGACTTCTGGAAATGGCAGGTGTATTTCGATCATCGTTCAACACTAACGCAATGGCTATGTCATTTAGCGAAGGTAACAGGAACTATGGTTTGCAACTCCTTAACCAAGTTCACACTCTCTGCCCAGAACTGTATCCGACAATGATTAAGGAGCAAAAAAATGTCAGAAACGCTGATGACGGAAGCCAACCAAACCAATGAAGGCGATACGCAGCAGCCAGTAGACGCATCAACTGAAGCAACTACTGACACACAGCAGCAAGCTGAAAGTGTACAGGATCAACAAGTTTCGGATGAAACCGCTGTTGAAAGTGAAACTAGCGAATCAGAAGCACCACAAGGTGCGCCTGAGACATACGAGTTTAATACAAAGATTACTGACGAATCTTCTGAACTCGACCCCGAAGTAGTAACTGCATTCGGTGAAGTCGCTAAAGATCTTGACCTGCCACAAGATGCTGCACAAAAAGTATTAGATAAAATGGCTCCTGTTATACAGGCCAAACAAGCCAAGGTACTAGAGCAAGTTAAAACAGATTGGGCTAATGATTCACAAGCTGATAAAGAATTTGGCGGTGAAAATTTAGCTGAAAATCTTAATGTTGCTAAACAAGCTTTAGATGCTTTTGGTTCTGATTCTTTGAAGTCGCTGCTGCATGAAACAGGCTTTGGAAATCATCCTGAGATAATCAGGTTTATGTACAAAGCAGGTAAGGCAATTAGTGAAGACAGTTATGTTGGGAATTCTGAAGGTGCTATGTCTCAAGGGGCAGATCCTAAAGATTTTAACAGCATAGCTAACGCACTATATTCAAATCAGCAAAACAAGTAAGGAGTTATTAAATGGCTACACTCTCAACCTCAAATTTAACACTAGCGGATTGGGCAAAAAGATCTGACCCAGACGGTAGAGTTCCAATCGTTGCAGAGCTACTATCTCAAACCAACGAAATATTAGATGATTGCGTGTTTAAAGAAGGTAATTTACCTACTGGTGAACGTGTAATTATTAGAACCGGTTTACCATCAGTTTATTTCCGTGCATTAAACCAAGGTATTCCCGGCAGCAAATCAACAACTGCTCAAGTTGATGAAGCTTGTGCAATTCTTGAAGCACGTTCTGAAGTTGACAAAGACTTGGCAATGTTAAATGGTAACACTGCACAGTTCCGTTTATCTGAAGACACTGCGTTCTTGGAAGCAATGAACCAGACACAGGCTGAAACAATGTTTTACGGTAATCCCGGAACAGATCCTAAAAAGTTTTTAGGTCTTGCACCAAGATACGGTGACCTTTCCGCAGATAATGCTGTAAACATTCTTGATGCAGGTGGATCAGGTTCTGATAACGCTTCTGTATATCTAGTTGTTTGGGGTGATCAAACTGTATATTGTCCTTTCCCTAAAGGATCTAAAGCAGGTTTAACTCACGAAGATCTTGGCGAGCAAACTGTATACAACAGTGACGGTACAAGATTACAAGCCTTTGCTACTCGTTATCAGTGGAAAAACGGTTTAGTTGTTAAAGATTGGAGATACGTTGTTCGTATTTGCAATGTTGACATTTCTGACTTGCTTGGTGTCACTGGTACACAATCAGCAACTGCTGCAACTTCTCTTATCAAATTAATGGCAAGAGCAACTTACAGAATACCAAACATGGCTATGGGTAGAGCAGCATTCTATATGAACAGAACAGTTCATTCTGGATTGTCTATCGCAGCATTAGATAAATCACAAAATGTTTTAAAAATACAAGAAGGTTTATCACAGTTTGGAACAGCTAAAAGCTACTTATCATTCTTGGGTACTCCAATAAGACAGGTTGATTCGTTAATCAACAACGAAGCTCGTGTAGTTTAATTTTTATTTTATTAAAGGAGATCTAAAATGATTACAGATGCATTACTCAGAGTAAGCGAAGATCAAGCAGTTACAACAACTGCTGTATCTACTAACACTATTGATTTAGGTGTTGCTAGAGACATGGGTGAAGGTACTGCTTTGTACATGAACTTTGCATTAACTGAAGCATTTGCTAACGGTACTAGCGTAACTTTTGAAGTTATTACTAGTGCTTCTGCAAACTTAGGTACACCTACCGTTATTGGTAGCAGTGCAGTATTAGCTACAGCAGCACTTACATTAGGTAAAAACATTGTTGTACGTTTAAATCCAGATATTGCTGGCAAAGGCCAAAGATATCTTGGTGCTAGATACACAGTTGTTGGTACTATGAATGCAGGTAAAGTTACTGCTGATGTAGTAGAAACAATCGGTGACGGTCAAAAGTACTATGCTTCTGGCTTTACCGTAGCTTAATAAGGAGAATCTATGCCTATTTACAGAGCTAAAATCAAGTGTTTCGTTGGTCAAGCCATGCGAGAACCTGATGAAGAGTTTGAATACAACGGAGAGTTTAATAGTAATATTGAATTAGTTGGTGGAACTGAATCTGATCTACCTGTGGCGTCAAACACAACCGTACCGTCAGAAGATGTTCAGCCAACTACTCAATCAGTTGATTATCAATCAATGACTAAAGCAGAACTCGAAGTGTTTGGTCGTACTATCGGTATTGAACTAGATAGAAGACAAACTAAAGAAACTCTTATTAGTCAACTTGTAGAAGCAAATAAATAGGCATTAATTGTCTTATTTACTTACTGGGGGCTAGTAGTAATACTGCTAACCTCCTCTTTTTTTAGGAGATGTTATGGCAACTGAAGTAGATATTTGCAATCTTGCCCTAGCTCATTTGGGTGATGATGCAACAATAGCTTCAATAAATCCACCAGAAGGATCAGCACAAGCTGAAAAAGCTGCACGTTTTTATCCTATAGCTAGAAACAATTTATTAGAAATGCATACTTGGAGCTTTGCTTCCAAACGTGGAAATTTAGCATTAACTACAAATAGCCTTGATCAATGGGATTATGCATATGTAGCACCTGCGGATATGATGACTGCTGTTGCAATTATATCTCCTTCTTCACAAAACGATTACGCTACAAGAATGTCTGCTGGTGATACTCCCGGTAATTTAACAGCAAACTTTGCACCAACAATTGTAGCTGGACAATATACACCACAACAATTTGCATTAGAAGGTGATTTAATATATACCAATCAAGAAAATGCTATGTTGCGATATCAAGCATATATAACTGATTCATCATTATTTTCTCCTTTATTTGTTACTACATTGTCATGGCACTTAGCATCAATGTTGGCAGGGCCAATAATAAAAGGTGATCAAGGTATGGCAGAAGCAAAACGTAGTACACAAATGATGCAAGGATATTTAACGCAAGCAAAACAATCAGACAATTTGCAAAGAGACATAACTGTAGAACATATAGTACCTTGGACTTCTGGGAGGTAATCTATGCCTGTAACACGCAGTTTTAAACAATCTTTTTCTGGAGGGGAAATATCACCAGAAATGTTTGGTCGTATTGATGATTCAAAATTTCAACAAGGCGCAGCACAAATGCGTAATTTTATTGTTAAACCACAAGGGCCAGCACAAAATAGACCGGGATTTGCATTTGTAAAAGAAGTTAAAGACAGCACAAAAAAAGTAAGATTAATGTCTTTTACTTTTTCTACTGTGCAAACAATGGTTATAGAAATGGGTAATCAATATTTTAGATTTCATACACAAGGTGCAACATTAAACTACAGCAATGGAGCAGCATGGAATAGCGGTACAAATTATGTAGTAGGAGATATAGCTTTATATAACAATGTTAATTATTACGCTAAAACTGCACACTCTAATAGTCAACCACCTAATGCAACAAATTGGTATGCATTACCTGCTGACATGACATATGAAATACCATCACCATATTTAGAAGCAGAATTATTTGATATACATTATGTGCAATCTGCTGATGTTATGACAATTGTGCATCCTAATCATGCGCCTAGAGAATTAAGAAGACTTGGTGCAACAAAATGGGAACTTAAAACTATTAATTTTGGTAGTCCTATTGCATCTCCAACTAATGTTTCTGTAACTGCATATATACCAAGTTCAGCTAGTGTAAACGTAGATACTTATGAAGCACACGAATATGTAGTTACATCTATTGGTAGTAATCTTATAGACGAAAGCGCACAATCTACTTCTGCATCTGTTGACAATAATATTTTTGTTACTGGAGCAAAAAACACAATTTCATGGAATGCAGTTAGTGGTGCTGCTAGATATAGAGTGTATAAAGAACAAGCAGGTGTATATGGATTTTTAGGAGAAACAACAAGTACATCAATTATTGACGCAAATATAGCACCAGATTTTTCTAGAACACCACCTGTTTACGATAATCCATTTCCTAGTTCTAATAATTTTCCGGGTGCTGTTTCTTATTTTGAGCAACGTAGAGTTTTTGCAGGTACAAATAATGATCCGCAAACTATATATATGACAAAGTCAGGCACTGAAAGTAATATGTCTTTTGGTATACCTATACGAGATGATGATCGTATTAAGTTTAGAGTTGCTGCTCGTGAAGCCAATACTATAAGGCATATTGTTCCATTAACACAATTACTATTGCTTACAGGGTCAGCAGAGTGGCGTATAGCATCTGTTAATAGTGACGCTATAACACCTACTTCTATATCAGTTAAACCACAATCATATGTTGGTGCTAATAATGCACAACCAGTGATTGTAAACAACAGTATGGTTTATGCTGCTGCTCGTGGTGGTCACGTTAGAGAGTTGGGTTATAACTGGCAAGCTAACGGATTTATTACAGGTGATTTGTCTTTGCGTGCGCCACATTTGTTTGATAATAAAACAATAATAGATATGGCATTAGCTAAAGCACCTTTGCCAATTGTTTGGATGACAAGCAGTAGTGGTCAATTATTGGGATTTACATATGTACCAGAACAACAAGTAGGTGCATGGCATACTCACGATACAGATGGCACTTTTGAAAGCGTAGCAAGTGTTTCTGAAGGAAATGATGATGTTATTTATTGCGTTATAAAAAGACATATAAATGGTGCAGACGTAAAATATATAGAACGCATGGGTACAAGAATTTACGAAAAAGAACGTGATAGTTTTTTTGTTGATGCAGGTGCAACTTACAATGGCACTAATACAAATACAGGTCAAAACGTAACTATATCTGGCGGTACAAATTACGCAAAAGGTGAAAGTGTTACTATAACTGCTAATTATAATTTATTTAATGCACCGCCTAGTCTTGATGATGTAGGTGATGCAATTGTTATAGACGATGTAAACAATAATATTTATTTTCGCTGTGATATTGTATCTACTACAAGTCAAACACAAGCTACAGTAAAATTAGATAAAGATTTACCACCGCATTTGCGTAATGTGGCTATAACAACTTATGAAGTTGCTAGAAATATAGTATCAGGAATTACTTGGTTAGAAGGTAAAACAGTAAGCATATTAGCTGATGGTGCTGTACATCCACAACGTACAGTATCTAGTGGTTCTATTACGTTAGACCGTGCAGCTAGTGTTGTTCATGTAGGTTTGCCATACGATAGTGATTTAGAATCTTTACCTTTAGCATTGCAAGCAGAAGCATTTGGCCAAGGTCGTGTTAAAAATTTAAGTCATGTATGGTTGCGTGTTCTTGAATCATCAGGTATTTTTGCAGGGCCTAGTGCAAGTAAATTAGTAGAAGCAAAACAACGTACTACTGAACCATATGGATCACCACCTAATTTAAAAACAGAAGATATAAAAATTATGTTAACTCCTACATGGCAAGACAATGGTCAATTATTTGTACGACAATCTGATCCATTACCATTAACAATTATAGGACTAACATTAGAAGTAGCTATAGGTGGATAGTGTAACCGTAAACAGATATAGTGTATGTATATTAGAAAAATAAGTAGTTGTTGAGGTTATGGCAACAGATTGGAATAAAGTAGGCGGTATTACTTCTATAGCTGGAACTGTAGGAGGAATGATTGGTTCTTATTATGCTGCGGAAACAGAAAAATTTAAATATAAATCAATGGCTCTTAGTTATGAGCATAAAAAAGATATGGCTAAAATTAATAGCCGTATGTTAGAAACACAAGTAAGACAAATAGGAAGAGCATATAACAGACAGATAATGATAAAAACTATGGCAGCAGGTCAACGTAAAGGTAGAGCTACAGCAAGTGCAGCAGCAAGAGGTGGCAGTTTAGGCTATGGCAGTACAGCAAATCTTTTTGCTAGTGCAGAAATAATGAAAGAAATTGACAAAATTACAATGAATACAAATAAAGTACAAGCAATGAATGAAACAAGAATGCGTAAAGTAAATATGGATATTAGAGGAACAATGCTTGGTGTGTCACAAGCAGGGGCATTAGCTAACGCATCTACTGTAAGTCCATTTTTAAATATGAGTAGTACGTTATTAACTGGTATTGGTGATATTGCTAAAAACAAATATTTTGGTCAAAGTACTTCATAAATATGGCTACAGTACCTTTTCAAAACACACCAACAGAACAACTTAGAGTTGGGTCAGCACCACAATTTAGTGCAACAGAAGTACGTCCTATGGACGATACAGTTACTGATGATATACAAAGATCTAGTAAAGCATTAAGTCAATTTGCACAAATAGCAAAGGGATTACAAGATGAAAGAGATGATGCACACTCTAAAGAATTACATACTGAATATCAAACAAGAGCAATAGAAATTGAAAATTCTTATCTTTCAACAGAACTTGGTAATGCTGTAAAAGTAGTTGGTTATGAAGACGATGGCACTACACCTATTACTGCATATGATGAAAAAGTAAAAGAATTAAATGCGTTAAAAGAAGAAATAGCAGAAAGATCAGAAAATAAAAATCAATTAGCAATATTTAACGAAAAATCATCAGCAACAATATTATCTTCAACAAACCGAATGAGTAAACATTCGATAGCTGAAGGATCTAAACACGCAAACAACGCAGCAATTGCTGATATTAATAATTCAATTACAGAAACTGGGTTGTCTGTAGATGATTTTAATATGGGTGAAAATAGTGAATATGTTAAAAATTTACTTGCTCTTGATGTAAAAATAAAAAATTATGCAGAATCTAAAGGTATGGATTTTGTTGGTGATACAAAAGGTAGTACAGAAGATGGCCCAACTTATATAAATATTAGACATGGATATTTAAACCAAGTACATGATGCATCTATAGGAAAATTATTAATTAATAATGAATATCGTAAAGCTGTTGAATATTTAGAATTTCATAAAGGTAAGGGAACTATTGCAGAAGGACAAATAAGCAAACACATGAAAACAATACAAACAGGTATAAATAAAGAAAATGGAGAAAATATTGCAAAGAATATAATAGATGGAAAAAATATTAATTCAAATGATGGTGGTTTTACTAGTTCTGCACAAGTAATTACCTCATTAGAAGGTAGCAATAATGCTACTAACAGTAATGGTTTACAATACGTTGAAGGTAATACAAAAGAAATTAATATACTAAATTTAGAAAAATTGCAAAAAGAATCTAAATATTATAAAGAAGGTGCAACTGTATTACTACCAAATGAACATCGCACAACACATTTGTATTTAACAAAAGAACTTGGCGTAAAAAAAGCAGATAGTTTATTTACTAAAGCAAATACATTATTAAAAGAAGAAGGCTTTGTTATAGATAAAGAAAAAATGAAAACTGATACTGCTTATGCAGCAGAAGTAAATGCAAAATTAATGGAAAAGGTTGTAGGTTTAGGCAAAGAAGAGTTAGGCAAAAAATATGGCGAAGGTGATCAATTAGATCTTTATTCTAAGGATTTAGATACTGTTGTATCGAAAATAGATTACACATATAAAGACACACAACAACCATCAATGCGTGTTGATGAAAATGGTGTATTTAATTTAGAAGATGCTCTTGTATTTGCTAGAGAAAATGTTAAAGATCTAAACGTGTTGAAATATGTAGAAGCTAATTTAAAAGATTTGCATACTGAACAAACAGACTTTGCAGAAGAAAATTATAAAGATAAAATATTAGGCCCTGCGGAAAAATTAGCATATGCAAAACCCGGTGGTTGGATAGATATAAAACCAGAAATTTGGGAACAACTTAAAGTAGATGACCAAGAAAATTTACAAAAAGGTTTTTCTAAAACAAATGATATAAATACATTAATTGATATTGAAAAAGGAATAATTAATATTACTGACGAAAATGCAGACAATTATCAAAGTTTAGAATCGTTAAGGTATTTAATGACAGAAAAAAAATATTTTGAATTAGCAACAGATGTAAACAATGCCAAAAGCGGTAGTGGTAGCGGTTCTGGTAGTTACACTATTAACACTACAATGTTTGATAAAAATTTACAACAATATAAAATTGAAACTAAAACAGATTTATTAAAAGATAAAAATGATGAGCAAGTATTAGGTAATGATTATTTAGATATAAAATATGCATTAAGAAATAAAATATTTGAATTTGAAAAAGATAATGGAGTAAAACCTAATGAGCTACAAAAAGAAGCATTGTTGCAAGGAATTTTAGCTGACAGAGTATTTTTAAGAGGTGAAGGTTATAAGGGTAGACCAGTACCTATAAGTGCAGTAAATACAAATCAAATGAAAAAAGTATATGTCAAAGTAGGAGGTAAACGTATTTTTATGCAAGATATACCAGATTTTCAAGAAAAAGAAATCATAAAGTCAATACTAAAATCAGGATTACCTGTAACACAACAAAGAATTGCAGAGTATTGGGTAGAGGCAGGTATGCCAAAAACTGATTCTTTAGTAGAAACTACACAAGGTATTGGACAAATTAAAGGGCCAACATACGGATTGATGGCAGGTTAATTACATGACTAATATTTACGATCAATTTGCAGAAAACGAAAAAGAAGAAAAAGACATATTAGAACTAGCTCCTAGTCAAAACATTGGTTCTAGTTACGCACCTAGTTACAACCCATATGATGAAATAACTAGACGAAGAGAACAAACTACAAACAATTTAGTAAAAGCTAATTTGCAAGCTGTAATGAAAAAAGACCCTGAGATGGTAGGGGAAGGATTAAGACTTGCAGAAGAAATAGGTTTAGATAAAAGTTTTGCTTTAGATAGCGATGAAGCAATAAAATTAATGCGAGAAAGAAATAAACAGAAAAGATTAGAAGATTTAGAACTTGCAAAATATAGTCCTACACTACATAAAAAATTAACTGATCCTACATTTGCTGCTATTGCTTATGACAACATAAGTGATTTACAAGGTCTAGAAAAATTATTTGATGATTTTAAAAGTATTCCAGAAAATGTAGCACAAGGTTGGGAAAAAGGCAGATTAAATGTACGAAGAGGAAAAATAGGTACGATGAAGTTATATGGCAATACGGACGAAAATTTAGACTTTGAATTAGCAGATATTAATAAAAGATTAGAAGAAATAGAAAAAGATGGTACTGGAATATTTGAAGAAGGTTTTTCTATAATTGGACAATATTCAAATACATTACCTGACGCATTAGAAACTGGTTTATATACAGGTGCTGCTAGTGGTGTGGCAGGTGCTGCGTTAGGGCCGGGTTCTATATTTACAGCTAAAGGTGGTTTTATTGTTGGATTTTTAGGATCAATGGCGTTTGATAGTTATGCCATAGAAGGCGGTTCTATGTATCTTGATTTATTAGAAGAAGGCTTAGATGGTCAAACTTCTAGAAATATTGCTACAGGCGTTGGTTTAGTAAATGCAGGTTTTGAATTTGTAGGTTTAGGTGCAGTTACACAACCTATAAGAAAAGCATTAATAAAAGAAACAACAAAACAATTAACAAAAAAATTAGCAAAACCTACTGTTAAAACTACACTAACTAATTTTGCTAAAAATTATTTTTTAAATAATATGTTGGCAGAATCATTAACTGAAGTAGCACAAGAAGGCACAAATATTTTAGGCCGTGATTTAGCAGTAGCATTAAGCGATACAGATTTAGAATTAAAAATTGCAACTGAAACTGGTCGGGCAGAAATAGCAGACAGATTAACAACTACTTTTATAAGAAGTATGCAAGGTATGGCTTTAGTTGGTTTAGCAGGTAGTGGCCCTGTGTTTATTGGTGATATACAAAAAGTACGAAAAGCAAAAGAAAATGAAGTATTTTTAAACGAATTATCAACAAATTCTTCAGCAAGTGTTTTAAAAAAAAGAAGTGCTACAGAATATCAAAATTTAACACAAGAACTCGGTAACGATAAAGGTAAGCCAAATGCTTATGTAGATGCACAAGCTGTTGTTGAAGTAATGAAACAACAAGGCATTACTATGCAAGACATAGAACAAGTGTCACCTAATATAGCAAATCAAATAAAAGAATTAAATAAATCAGGTGCATTAGTTGGACAAGATATTGTTATACCTACAGGTGAATACGCAGCAAAACTTGCAGGTACAGAATTTGATGGATTTTTAAAACAACATATACGTTGGGATAAAGATGATTTTAGTAAAGCAGAAAGCACATATTTTGAAGCTAACCGTCAAAAACTATATGAAGAAGCAAGACAAATAACAGAAAAACAAGAAAACAAAACTAATGAGTTTACAGAAAGTGTTGGCAAAATAAAAACTAATTTTGAAAAAATGTTATTAGATACAGGTAAATTTAGAAATAAAGACGCAACTAACGCTGCTACTTTTTATCAAAGTTATGTAATAACACAATCGGATAGGCTAGGAATAACACCTGATGAATTTGTACAAAAATATCCATATCAAGTAGTAGGGCCAGAACAAACACAAGTTCTTGCACAGCAAAATATAAATGATGTAAATAAAGAAATAAATAATTTTAAGCAGCAATTAAAAGATTTAGGAACGCAACCACCATTGCCACCAGAAAATGCAAGGTTTGATGAGTCAGGTAATCCTACGGCTGCATATCAAAATTATTTAGATTGGGAAACAAAAACTGATGAATTAAATAATCAGATTGAAGAATTAGAAAGTGAACGTGAAATATTTACACAAAGAACAGTACAAGGTAAAGGAAAACCAATACCTGCTGAAATATTAGAACTTGGCAAGTTAGAAAATAGTTTTGAATTTGCAGGTGAAACTCAATATGCAACTAATCGTGATTTTAAAATAGCTATACAAGAACGTATAAATAATGCTGCTAAACAAGCAAAAGTAAATTTATCTGATTTCTCTGTTGAAACAGAAAAACATCTTGTACAAAATTTACTTGCAGATGCAGAGTTTGCATTAAAAACTAATCCAAATGCAGTTGGTTGGTATAACGAAAAAGTGACTAAAGCATTAGCTGTATTGTCTAAAGTGCATCCAGAAATAGCTACANATNCACAAGCAAAATTTGCTTTTATTTGGGCGTTAGCTAATACATCTAATGGTTTAAAAGTAGATAAAAATTTTGAATTAGCAGAACANGCATATGCATATTACGCACANAATGGTGTAATGCCAGTTGATATAGGCATAGGTGATGCAAGTGCTGCAATTAATAACAACATGAAATTGTTTAATAGATTAATGGAAGAAAAAGGGTTTGAAGAGTTTGAACAATTTATGAAAACTATGCATACCGTAAAAGAAGTAGAAGCTTTTACTGGTAGTACTGTGTCAGGAGAAAACAAAACCGAAATGGTTTATGGTGCTGCGGTAATGGGGCCAAAAATTGGTAATGGATTTTTTGCTAATTTATATGGTCAATTTGAACAATTAACTATGGATAGATGGTTAATGCGTACTTGGGGTCGAATGACAGGCACATTAATAACTGACTATAAAAAACAAGCAAAGACAAAACGTGAACAAATAAAACAATTAATAAAAGGTTTTAATTTAAAAGATAAAAAAGCTTTTGAAAAAATAATTGGTATAAAGATAAAACTTAGCAATTTAGATGAAGTAGCTGTAGCAATACAAAAAGCAAGTATGAAACCTGCTAATAGAAAAGCAATGGCACAAATAGCAACTATTGAAAATACAGCTAACGCAGACCTTATAACATCTGTTNTAGGTACACCTAANAAAAATATAGAAAGAATAGGTATAGGAGATGAATTACGNAAAGGCGGTAATGGTTTGGCTAAATTTATTGACGGACANAAAGAAGCACCTACTGGGCCAGTNGAAAGAAGACAAATTAGAAAAGTATTTAATCAAGCGTTGANCCTATTGCAACAAAACGAAAAATCGCTTACAATGGCAGATCTACAGGCNTTAGTTTGGTATCCAGAAAANCGNNTGTATGACACTGCTAAACTAAGTCAANCAGAGCAAACTACANGTTATCAAGATAATGAAGCACCTGATTACGCCAATGCTGCTGTTAATTTGGCACAGCAACTTGGTGTGTCAGATGCTGACATCCAAACCACATTACAGGAGGTAGACCTTGAACTCGAACGTCAGGCCACTATCGGCACAAGAGGAAGTGAATCTGGAGAAGGAACAGGAGGAGTTGTACAACGAGATAATATTGAAACAGACGAAGCAACAGGACTCCCCCTCAACGAAGACGGAACAGTTACCGTCTACCACCACACCAACAAACAAGCAGCAGACAGCATCAGAAAGTCCGGTAAACTTAGAAGTGCTGGAGAACCTGATGTCTACGTTACCACCAGAAATGTCCCAGATACTGGCTATGGTGATACCTCAGTTGGACTCAGAATCGACCCTACTAGACTTAGTCTCGATGATGAATTCCCAAATGGACGAAGAGATTTCAGACTCTCAGTTGGAAAGCCTAGAGGATCTATTCGTGTAGATGTAATAGATCTTGCAGAACAAAGTAGAATATTTTCTCAACAACAAATACCAAGTGGTTTTGATGATGCGAGAGGTGGGTTTGACCCTAAAACATTAACTGCATTTTTAAATACAGAAGCAGATATATCTACGTTTTTCCATGAAACAGCGCATTTTATGCTAACTGTTATGGAAGATTTAGTCTTGACAGGACAGGCAACACCAGATATACAAAATGATTTTAATGCGTTATTAGATTTTTGGGGTGTAGAAAATGTAGATGCATGGAGCAAATTATCATTAGATCAAAAAAGAAAATATCACGAAGCATTTGCATATAATTACGAAATTTATTTAACAGAAAAAAAAGCAGCACCAAGTGTTAAGTTGCAAGAAATATTTATGAAATTTGGAGATTATGTACGCAAGCTATATAGATCTATTGTTGATACTTTAAATAAAACATATAAAGAAGAAAATGGTGTAGATTTGCCTGTTTTAACTGATGAAGTTAGGGCTGTAATGGATCGCATGATAGCTAGTGAAGATGCAATATTACAATCGCAACAAATATACGCAATGAAACCTATGTTTGAAACACAGAAACAAAGCGGTATGGATGATGCTACATGGAACGAATATACAAAAGCTATACAAGAAACACAGGATGCTGCTATAGATTCATTAACTAAAGCAAGTATGGGTCAACTTAAATGGCTTAGTAGAAAAGGTAAAACAATAGAAAGATTACAAAATAGAGAAACAAGAGAAACTCGTAAAAGAGTTATGGCAGAGGAAACTGTTAAGGCAGAAAATGAACCATTGTATAAATTACAAAAGTTTTTAAAAACTGGCGAATGGAATAATAAAAAAAATGATCAATTTAAAACAGCAGAAACTAGCAAAATAGATATTGATAGTTTAAAAAACCTTATGCCGTTTTATGACATGGCATCAGAAATAAAAAAATTAGGTACAGGCAAAAACGGAATGGTTGGCAAGAACGGTATACCAGTACAAATGGTTGCAGAAATGTTTGGTTTTGATACTGCAATAGATATGGTTAATGGTTTAGTAGATTTAGAACCAATTAAAACTGTTGTAACTGAACGTACAGAGCAACGTATGTTAGACGAGTTTAGTAATTTAACAGATCCAGAACAACGTGAATTACAAATACAAGAAGCATTACATAACGAAGCAAGAGCTAGATTTTTAGCTATTGAATTTAAATTTTTAACAAAAACTATGCAGCCAGTACGTTTTCAAGTAGCTGCTGCTAGACAAGTTGCAAGAGATATATTAGCTGACAAAAAAGTTGGTGACATTAGACCAACAGAATACGCTCGTGCAAGTAAAAGAGCAGTTAAAGATGCGGAAAAAGCTATGCGAGAAGGTGATAACTTAAAAGTTATACAAGCAAAAAAAGCAGAGTTATTACATAACCAACTTGCTCGTGAAGCTGCAATAATACAAAAACAATTTAAAAAAGCTGAAAAAGATTTTAAAAAGTTTTTTAAAGATACTGATAAAAAAGTTGGTGAAAAAAAATCTAGAACAGTTGAATTTGTTAACGCAGGTCAAGAAATATTATCAAGGTTTGGGTTAGGCCCAGAGTTAGAAGCAGGTGCAACTTTTGTAGATAAACTTAAAAATTATGCACCAGACTTATACAAGCAATTAGATCCAATAATAACTGAAGCAAAATTATTACCCGGTAGAGATATATCAGACTTAACGTATCGAGATTTTAATACGTTAACTGAAATTATGGATTCATTGTGGTATCAATCTAGACGAGATAAACAATTTAAAATTGGTGGAAAATTAGTAGAACTACAAGCTATAAAAGATGAATTATTACCACTTATGAAAGAACAAGATGACAGACTTTCTATAAGAGCAGGTAAAGGAAAAGAAGCAGGTATGATTCAAAAAGCAATATTATTTATAGAAGGTTTAAAAGCAAAAGGTAATCGTGTAGAACATTGGGCAGACAGACTAGACGGTAGTGCTGCAAGTCCAAGAATTTTAAGAGGTGACGGCCCATTAGGTGGCGGTGTATTTACAACAAAAGAAGGAGATGTAGCAGGGCCATTTACAAGATACATATGGCGAACACTTAAAGATCCAATTACAAAATGGCGATCAGAAAGGCCAAAATATACAGGACGTTATTTAGAACTATTAAAAGATTTAGATTTTGGATCAGATAAAATTAATGCTTACGAATTTGATGACCCTTATTTATTTGGTGACAGAACAGGTAGAGGAAAAGTTGAATTGCTTGGAGCATTGTTGCATACAGGAAATTTAAGCAACAAAACAAAATTATTAGTAGGAAGAGGTTGGGGTAGTTTAAGAGAAGATGGTTCATTAGATAGTACTAAATGGGATGCATTTGAAAAACGTATGCAAGACGAAGGGTATTTAACAAAAAAAGATTATGAATTTATACAAAAAGTATTTGATTTAAACAAAGAATTATTACCTTTAATACAACAATCACATAGAGATGTTTTTGGATATTACTTTAAAGAAATAGGTACAACACCTATTGTTAACAGATTTGGAACATTTGAAGGAGGTTATGTACCTGCAAAAATTGATTACATTATAGAAACTGATTTAAATTTAAATCAAACTTTAGAAGAAGTAAAAGAAGAAATGCGATATTCTGTACCTGCTGTGCCTAGAGGATTTACAAAAGCAAGAACAGAAGCTAATAGAGCTTTATCAATTAGTTTATTTGATCAAGCAAAACATTTAGATGACGCATTACGTTTTGCTTATGTACAACCTGCTGTTACAGATTTATTAAAATTATTTAATGATAAAGAATTTAAGTCTGAATTAAATCGTATTGATAGATTTGCATATAAAAATATGCTTATGCCTTGGCTAGAAAATGCAGCAACACAAAGAACATCTATAAAAAAAGAAGGATGGGGAGTTGGAAATTTAATTGAATATTTTACAAAAAATACAAGTTTAAATTATATGTTTATGAGTTTTAAAAATGCTGCACAACAAGTTACTGGTATATTACCTGCCATGTTAAATGTAGAAAAAAAATATATGACAGATGCTTTTAGAAGATATACACTCAATCCAGTTAAAACTATGGATGAAGTAGCAGAGATGTCACCTTTTATGGCAGATCGTCAAATAAATCAAATGTTTGATATACAAAATACTTTAAATGATTTAATTATAAGTCCAAATGATTATCAAAAAATACAAAATTTTACAAGAAGACACGGATATTTTTTACAACAAGCATTTCAAAATTATGTAGATAGTGTTGTTTGGATGGCTACATGGAATCAAGTAACAGCTAATGCACCTAAAACTATGACACCACAACAAATTCAAGTTGAAGCTATAGCACAGGCAGATGCAAACGTGCGTAAAACACAAGATAGTTTATTACCAGAAGATGTTGCAGCTTATCAAATTGACGCACCTTTTGTTAAAGCTATTGTGCAATTTACAAGTTATTTTAATTCACAAGCAAATTTAAACGCAACACGATATAAAAAAGTAGTTAAAGAACTTGGATTTAAAAATAGTAGATTTAGTGGTCAAATATTCTATGCGTTTTTATTTGGTACATTTTTACCTGCTATTGTTTCCGAAGGTATACAAGAAGCTTTTAGTGGTGGTTTAGTAGATGAAGACGAAGATGGATATTTAGATGAAATTTTAGAATTTATATTTTTTTCAAATGCACGTTATACGTCAGCTTTTATTCCTACAGGCAGTACATTTTTAATGTTGCCTTTTAATTTATTTGATGACAAACCATACAATGACCGTATAACTATTAGTCCATCAGTATCATTAATAAATTCTACTGTGCAAGGATCATATAGATTTTTTGTTAATGCTATAGATCCTAATAAAGATATTAAAGGTAATGAAGTAAGAAGTATTATTACTCTTATGGGTTTAATAGGTCAAATACCTACATATCCGTTTGCTAAAGCTATTGGTTTATTACATGATTACAAAGATGGTAGATGGGTTCCAAGAGGGCCAATTGATTTAATTAGAGGTTTAGTTTCTGGTCAAAAAGGTGAAGGCAGAGATTAGTGGTGTGACCGTAAAGCAAAGAGTAATTGGTAACCTTAATAAGATAGTGAATAAGTCTAGTTAATGACGATAAATTCGACTACAAGAAAAACAAATGCGTTAGTTGGGAATGGCAATACTCATACATATCCGTTTGCTTTTAAGGTTTTTACAGACGCAGATGTAGTTGTTAAAAAATTAGAAGTAAGTACAAGTATAGAAAGTACGTTAACTCTTGGTGCTAACAATGATTACATAGTTACTTTAAACTCAGACCAAAACGGTAATCCCGGTGGAAGCATTACCTTAAAACAAGGTGGTAATAATTTTAATTTACCTTCTGGTTTTCAATTAGTTATTACTTCTGCATTAGAACCATTACAAGGTACAGACCTTACAAACCAAGGTGGTTTTTATCCAGAGGTTATTAATGACGCATTAGATAAAGCAATAATTTTACATCAACAACAGCAAGATGAAATAGAAAGATCAATTAAATTTTCATTAACTAATACTATTGGTAGTTTAGAAATTACACAAAACGCAGCTAATCGTGCCAACAAAGTTTTAGGTTTTGATAATTTAGGTGAATTTAATGTATTAAAAGAACTTGGTACATATCGTGGCAATTGGGTAGCAGGTCGTGCTTATGCTGTAAGAGATCTTGTTAAAGATACATCTACAAATAATATTTTCTTTTGCAATACAGCACATACATCTCAAGGTTCGCAACCATTAACAACTAACACTAACTCTGCAAACTGGGATTTAATAGTAGACGCAGCATCAGCTACTACTGCACAAAACGCAGCAGCAGCGTCTGCTACGGCAGCAGCTACTAGTGAAACTAACGCAGCTAATAGTGCTACAGCAGCAGCAACTTCTGCAACAAATGCAGCAACTTCTGCAACAACTGCAACAACAAAAGCTACACAAGCAGACACCGCTAAAACCGCAGCAGAGACAGCTAAAAC
>FUFK010896302.1_pt1 | contig 30099 bp, 42 predicted proteins | sample 1021851 | NCBI WGS metagenome assembly FUFK01 (sample SAMEA51879418, study PRJEB19060) | metagenome | reverse complement strand
CATGCTGTCCTCTTTGTTGTTGTTAGTCCTCATCAAGATCGATGATTGGCTTTTCTATAATGGGTGCAATCTCTTTTCTATACTCACTGATCAGTTGTTGCACGTCAACCGATTCAGCGTCAATCGTAATTTGTACCGGCGGCGGGCCATCGCGCGAATACCCGAACCTCCTCTCGAGCAACCATGCAGCGGCTTGCCAATTACCCTCACGCGCTTCCTTGTTTATGACCGCAAGAGAACCAACGCACGCCATGCTTTCCGCTCTTTTAAATTCGTTAAAAAATGTTCGGTATATTCCNTTCTTTTGCTCNTCACCTTTNCGCATCCAGTAAAACAATGTTGTCCTCGATATGCCCGCAAAGTTTGCCGCGATCTCGTACGTGGATCCCGCTTGAATCGCTTGCAAGATCTTGCGCTGTACTTCCGCATTGAGTTTGGTACGNCTAGCCATCAANNCCNCCTTTCTTGACTTGCTCTTTTGCCCATTTCAAGCGCGCGTCAATGATTGGCAAGTATTCNTTTTGTTGNTCCATCAAGATGCAATCAAAACCCTCTAAGATTGCGGCTGCACCCGTTGTNCCACTTCCNCCAAANGGATCAAGAATAACCGATCCNTTTTGGCCACCAATCAANCGNCAACACCATTGCATGAGCCTAAGTGGCTTGACTGTCGGATGAATGTTGCGCACCTCATCAGCAGTACGACCGGCACCCGCGCGCGGATTGTTCAAACCTGCGGATCCTTCTTTTCGGTTTACAGTATCCGCACCGCTTTTGNTATCAAGATGANCAAGGCCTTGCTCTCTTTCGGATCGNGATGCCTTNGCGCATTGATAGAGGTTTGCNGGCCAACGNCCTTGNGTATTTTCAACAAAATCCCCNNTTGTTTTATCATCGATCTGCAATGAAAATGGAGATCCTGTTTTTGTTAATCTTGATCCTGTCAACTCTTGAGGCCCAACCCAACACTGATCGCCATAACCAAAACGGCAATCATCTATATTGAGCGCGCCCGTTCCATGCTTCAATACATTTTGTGCAATCGTCAATCCATCTTCAAGCGGTTTGCGAAGCAACAAAGCAGGCTCAACAGCGGGCTTGAGTGCAGTGCCAAAACCGGCCCATTTTTGCGCGTCCTGTGTTGCGGGTTTTGTAATATCCCATGATCCATTTGCACAATTCGGAGTGCTTACACTTCTTTGGCCCCAATTCTTTTCAGTGCCAACAACCTCACGCACCGCACCCGCATCTTTATCGATCGCTTTGCTTATATCGTGCGANTTTGGAAAGCCCGAAAAATAACACCAATGCAACATATCGCGAATGCGAAACCCGCCTTTTTGTGCAGCCATACCCAATGCGCAAACGGTGCGCGTTGAGGAGAATGCAATCATGTGCCCGCCATGCTTCAACACACGAAAACACTCAGCGAAGAAGTTATGGCAAGGCACAGCGGCATCCCACTCCTTGCCCATAAAGCCCGAAAGGTTGCGGCCTTCCTCGATGTCAGCCCATGTGCGCGCGATACCATCCGGCGACATTCCATACGGCGGATCGGTTACAATGGCATCGATACTGTTGGATGGTAGCTCTTTCAATTTTTCCATGCAATCACCGTACATCACCTCACCGCAAAGATCAAGATCCTTAATATCGATCTCCTCTTTTGCTTCCTCTTGGCTATCAAATACAGACTCAAAGAATCCATCAAGATCCGATTGGCTCCAACCTAGATCCTCCATATCTTCCGCGCTCAGTGCAAGATCATTGATGATACGATCTAGCTCATCGTTATCCCAATCCGCGATCTCACCGATCTTGTTGTCCGCAAGCGCCAACATTTTTGCATCGGCGGGATCAAGATCCAAATATCGAACCGGCACAGCATCAAGGCCCAATTGTTTTGCCGCCTTGAGGCGCGTATGGCCCGCAATAACCATCTTGTCCTCTCTTCTTGCTACGATGGGCGCACCAAAACCAAAACGCTTGATACTGTTGGCAACCTTATCCACTGAATGATCATTCAATCTTGGGTTTTGATCCCATGGTACAAGGTTATCGATGCTTTCCCAAACCGCTGCAACCTCTTCTTTTTTCATTTGGCACCTCTTCGCAAATACTGATCACATGCAATACGCACAATCTCACCTGCACTCACGCCTTGAGACTTTGCGATCTCTCGTATCATTGCCAGCATCTCAGCAGGGAACACAACCGGCAACGCCGGCGATCGTGTGCCTTTGGTGCGTTTGGCATAGCCGCCCGCACTCAAAATCTTATCATCTTTCATTGGGTAACTCCTCGAGCGCTGTCATGCCCGTTCCAGTGTAAAATCTCAATGCTCTTGCAACCGCTCTTGTTTCACTCATGCGAATATATGCAGCTGCAACCTTTTTGCCACATGTGATTTGGTCAGCATCACCGTACGCTTGATACTCACCACGCTCACCAAACACGCGTGCCTTGACAAGACAAAACCCAGCCTCACGATCATGCTCAATAATCGTTGTCTCGATACTCTTGAGGCCATTGCGATGAGCCAACCACAACAAACCGGCAAAGAGGATGTACTCTTTTCCTTGAAGGTTTGCGATGTGTTTATTGGATCTCAGCATATCAAGATCGGTGATGGGCTCACAAGAATCACCTTGCGTTGGAATATGGTCTTCACACACAAAATATTTGCGGCCACTCACGACAACCTTGTACTCTGCGACGTTTGAGCATTTGCAACATTTCATTGCTCACCTCCCAAAAGGATGATTTGCTCAACGCTTTCAATGCATGACTGCATAAGGTCTTTTGCGTTTTCGATCTCTTGCTCAAGTTCTTGATCGTCGTTCATCTCAACAATCTCAATTGCGATCTCTTTCTCAAAAATGATGATCATGCTCTTGAATGCTGTGATCATCGCCTTGATATGCTCAAGCGATTCCTCGTGCGGCATCATTGCTCACCTCCTGCAAAGTATGCGGCCATTGCCTCAAGCTCTTCATCGCTCATCTCTTGGGCTTGTGCAGCTGCCTGCTCATCAAACTCAATGCCCAAAATAATAAAGCCGTTGTCAATCCATTGTGCGATCGCCTTTGCAAGGTATTTGGGATCATCGGTGTTGATGCTGTCGGTGATTACCTGATCGGTGTTTGTGTTTTGGAATGTTATGTGGATCCAGTTGTCCATGTTGTTGCTTTTTGCTTGGTGCTGCTCTGCGCTTGTTGGCATGCAATCGTTAAACTCACTAATGAGGCCCTCTTTTGTTCCTCTATATGCGTTAAGGCCGCAAATGATGTTGATGGTTCCTTCCTCGCACTCATTAAAGATGGTTCCGACCTGATCAATAAGATCATATGCGTTGATCTTGCCTTGGTTGTAATCAATCACTAGCAAACTTGCTTTTCTGATGTCTGACATGTTGTCCTCTTTTGTTTGGGGTTGTTGTTGTAAGTACAATCAGTATGACATGTTTATATTATATTGTCAAAAAAATAATCAAAAATAAATAAAAAAGAGCGGAACACGGGAGAGGACAACATAACAACAACAACCAGATCCCGTGCCCGCAAATTTTTATGGGTGCGAATAATCAGCAATCATTCGTTTGATATACCTCTCCAATAGACTATCAGCATCCATTTGGTGGCGCTTGGCAATGAGAACCAGTTGATCATACTGTTCTTTGCTCAAGGTGATCCGTACTCGTGTGTCAGCTGACTTTTTATCTGTTTTGTACTCATATTTTTTTGGCATCGGAAATCCTTTTTACTAGGTCATTTATATCATATTTTGGCAATGATTCAAAAATATTATCAAGGCTGTCGGGTTTTGCCTCCCAACGCTTTTGGGTTTCTTCGGACGGCTTGAGGTCTGCAATCAATACTTGTGCGTGCTCTTTGCCTTTGATGGGTACCGCAAACCGTACATGTGCAATCTTGCCTTGTATACTCTCGATGTGCGCAAAGACACTCAACCAAGATCCTTTCATTTTGAAAATACATGTGTCTCCAACCTCATACATTGTACTTGCTCCCCAAACTCACGTATATGTCAATCAAGGCATCAAAGATCTCAAGGTCATCATGTTTCTTGATCTCTTGTTGCATATCGGGTGTGATTCTCCCATCCTTGATCATCTCAACAATCTCNTTCTCAATTGCCTGATAATCCATGTTGTGNCGCTTGCACAATGCACCCCAAAGGCCTTTGACACCTCCTTGATCTACCAATGCCACCGCCTGCGACTTCTCAACGCTTTTGATAGCTTCTTGGCTCTCCTTTTCTGCGCCTGCATAATCAATGGTAAGCACGGATCTTGCATATTTCTTAGCTTGCGATTCTTTGAGCTGTCCGGTTGGCTCACGTGCAATCCATCTCTTGAGACCTTGCACCCACCCACGGCCACGAAAAAGATTGTGCTTGTTGTTATCTCGAATGAATAGATCAAGACTTTTACATCCACGCTCAACAGCAAGGATGTTGTATCCTTCCTTGATTGTCTCAATGTCTGCAATCATATCGTTGGTGTTCCAGCCCAAAGACGTTGCATGCTGAGACAAAAGAGATTCGATCCACAAATTTCTTTTGTCCACTTCGAAAGATTTTGAGATTTCTTGTACATTGCTCTTTCTCTCTTTCTTTTTATCTATTTCTTTTTTATCTTTCTTATCTCTATTTAGGAGGATCACTTTTTCCTCATCCATAGGATCACTTTTTCCTATAGGGAGGTTCACTTTTTCCTCATGTACAGGATCACTTTTTCCTGTTGGCATTTCAAACAGGATCACTTTTTCCTCATGATCCTCAACCTCAACAGATCCATTTTTGTATGTATTTGTGGATCTCTTGTTGGCATCAACAATCAAAAGTCCGTGATCCCTTAACTGTGCAATGGCATTGCGCACCGTCCTTGGTGTCATGTCAAGGTTATCGGCAATCGTTTGCTGTGATGGCCAGCATTCGATCTTGTCTCCAATCATGTAAAATTGTAGCTCAAGATACACGTATACGGCAGCGCGTGAGATACCTTTTGTGCGCATTGCCTTGAGTTGCTGCCTGTGCAGCTGTACAAATAGTTTGTCCATTTTTTATCCTCGTTGTTGGTTGTGTTGTGTTGTATATATACAATAACCGAATATGGGAATATTGTACAACATTTTTTTATGGATCTTGCATGTATGTAGTTTTGGACACAGAAACAACGGGACTTTATCCAAATAAGGGTCATGAGATTATCAGCTATGCAGGGATCAAACTTGATCGCAACCTCAACGAGATTGGCCGGCTACATATCAGGATCCAAGCCAACATGAAAAACGCGGATCCACAAGCATTGCGTATCAATCGATATAAAGCAAAACTATGGCATGGAGCATGTGAGCCACGGCAGGCGGCAATAAAAATATCTGAGTTTATGAGAGACTGTATACCTGTTGCGCACAATTGGGATTTTGACCGCTCATTTATTCTTAAGCTATTTGCGGATCATGCACCGCATTGCAAAATCTTGAGACGTGGAATCGATACCATTGCGCTCGCCAGTGCCGCACTCATTCCGCTTGGTTATACCTCGATGTCAATGAGTAGTATTTGCAAAATCTTTGGATGGCCAAAACAAACCCATGAGGCTCTTGATGACACGTTGATGTGTGCCGCGCTCTTTCGGTTGCTGTATCCTCATAATATACAAAACGTTTTAAAGGTGCGTGTTATGATTTATCGTGCTAAGATTGGAATGTATTGCAATCCTCTATCCGTAAAATAATATGGCAACGTACGATCAAATGATAAGCACGGCGGGCACGACCGGCATTGGTACCGCATATGATACCGGCAAAGCAGTGGCGTTGCAGTATACAAAATACGGAAAACAGCAAATCAATGTACATGCCTCAATGCTTGAGGTGCAGCTTACCAATATATCCAGTGCTACAAAACTGTATGCAACGCTCTCAAGGGATTCGGCGGGTGATAATATACTCATGACTGAGACACGAAGCGACATACAAACCGGTATCACAACCAATACAAAAGGATGCGCGTTATACAGGATGGATGTGATTATACGAGACATCCAAGACAAGACGCTGTATTTGCATGTGCGTACAAATTCCGGATCATGTGATGTTGATTCGGCCTCATTGACTTATGCTTGTTAGGGTTGTCCGGATATGCCTATAAAAAACGTGTTTAATGATGAAGGTGGCACCGGTCTTGAGGTTGGCGCGCAAAATGCCCAAACAACACAGATTGACGACTTTACATCACAAACAAATAATGAAAAAGTGCGATTTAATACCAGTAAAGACATGACAGCAGGATCGCTCAATGTATATCTGAATGGATTGCGGCAACGCAGTTCTCGGATATCGATCATCGATGATCGGAATTTTGAGTTTCAACAAGCACCGTCAACAGGTGACATCCTAGAGGCGGTTTACCTAACACCATCGGAGTAATCCACATGTCAGTACAAATCAGAGGCGGTCAGATAAAGAACGCCAGTATTACCTCAACACAATTAGCCACCGGAATCATTGACAATTCCAACCTTCTCGGCGCTTCCGTCGTCGCAAGTTCAGCGCTTGCAAACGATTCGGTAGTCAGCGCCAAAATCGCGGATGGCGCCATTGATAGCAGCGCATATCTTGCAAATAACGTGGTCACAGCGGCCAAGATCGATCTTTCGGGATCGTTCACCTTTTCGGGATCCATCAGTGTACCCACGCCGACAAGTGATGCACACGCCGCCACAAAAGCCTACGTGGATAGCACCGCACAAGGGGTTCATTGGAAGGAAAGCGCGATCGCAGCCTCTACGGCCAATGTTGACGTGTCAAGCGCGCCATCGGCCATAGATGGAGTAACCCTTTCTGCGAATGATCGCGTTGTACTCAAGGATCAATCAACCGGATCGGAAAACGGTATCTATGTTTTCGCCAGTGCCGGTGCCGCATTGACACGCTCAGACGATGCCAACACCGCCGCTGAGTTGGAAGGCGCAGCGATATTTGTACGCCAAGGCGCAACGCATTCAGACGCCGGATTCACCGTGACCACTGATAATATCAATCTTGGCGTTACTGCAATCACAATTACCCAGTTCACCGGCCTTGGAAGCATCACAGCTGGCGATGGATTGAGTAAAGCGGGTTCCACTTTATCCGTCGATCTTTCATCCAATCCCGGCCTTGAATTTTCATCCGGTGAGCTACAAGTAAAAGCGGGCAATGGCGTTGAATTGCAATCTGGATCTTTGCAGGTCAAGCTTAACGGATCCACGCTTGCGGTTGGTGCATCCGGTCTCTCTGTTGGCACAATCACCGCATCTGAGTTGGGTGCAAACTCGGTCACAGGTGCCGCGATTGCGGACGGATCGATCGGTGATTCTGCGCTCTTTACCGCTGGCGTTGTGGATGCGGCGGCCATCGGCTCCAATGCCGTGACCTCAGCGAAAATCAATAGCTCTGCGGTGACTTCCGCCAAGATTGCAAGTGCAGCCGTTGACGAAAACAAATTGGCCTCATCCGTGGCCGGTAATGGTCTTGCTGGCGGTGCCGGATCTGCTTTGAGTGTCAATGTTGATGATGCAACCATCGAACTCAACAGCGATGCCTTGCGCCTCAAAGATGGCGGGATCTCAAATGCGAAGTTGGCAAGCGGATCAATTGCAACAAGTAACGTTCAAGACGATGCAATTACAGCGGCCAAAATCGGCGCGGCATTCTTTCAACAAGGATTCCAAATCTCAGGATCATCCACATCAAGCATCGATCTTGCGCGCGCTGTTGATGCTGGATTCTTGAATGGTATCTTGGTATTTAAAAACGGTCTGGCCATCCGCAATATGACCGCCTTTGGTGATTCAGCGGCCAACAACGACGAGTATACCGTTGCCAATAATGGTGCGGGATCAGTCTGTCGTTTGAGTTTTGGCGGCAACCTTGACAACGGCGATGAGATCAGCTGCATTTACCTGACATAATCCAACGCAAACAAAAATCTCCTCTTTTTGTACCCGCATCCACTGCGGGTTTTTTTGTGCATAAAAAAAGACCGCATTGCGCGGCCTTGTTGGTTTTGGGCGTGGTTACTTCATTAGTATTCTTTTGATTGTCATACCAATTTCATCTGAGGTTGATGAGCACTCACATTGAATGCTATAAGCCTCAATTTCTTTTTTGTTTTTTTTGACCCACCATGTAAGAGAATTAATTGCATGTACGTTTGTGTATTCTAGCGTCATTGTGTACTCGTGGTTTGAAAAAACCCATGTGATATATGCTTTCATTTTGTTTGTCCTGTTTTGTTGGGGTTGTTGTTGCTTACATCTTCATTATAAATGATTATATTATATTGTCAAGAAAATAAATGAAAAAAATTAAAAATGGGTATGGAAAACAGTCCATACCCATAAAATATCTTGACAAAACAATGCACAGAAGGTGCTTGGTTATTATAACCTATGTACTACTCTTCAATTTCTCTTTTATTCGTATTTCTTGAATTTGTTCCTTCAATGGCTCCAAAATCGCGAATAATTTTTTTTGACCTCTCTCAAGTGCATGGATTCTTGAGCTAAACCCGCTCACCAATTGATCACGATCTTTGTTGAGTTCGTTGATCACTTTTTCAAACCGACCACGAATCACGTCTTCTTGTTCTTTTGCTTCCTTGCGAATCTCTTTCATTTCGTCACGCTGCTCTTTGTTGGTCTTGCGTTGATCCCAATACTGATATAATAAGAATCCTACGAAAGGCGCATTTGTTGCTAGGTCAAGCCATATTTGTGTAACTGTTGATTGATCCATATCTAATCCTCTAAGAGTGTGTAGCTAAAAGTATCACCGATGCCCGCACCAACCTGCATCTTACATAAAGAGATAAACCGAGCAAAATCAGCGGGATGCACGAAAACTTGACACCCAGCTGAGTAATACCGTGTTGATATGGCAAGAGAGCCATTTTGCGCGCTTGCGGCACGATGTATATTTATCCCAAAATAGCCCGTATCCTCTTTCGTATCGCCACCAATATCGCTGATCTTGTCGCCTGTTTGATCACGATATACGGTCACTTCACCTTTGCGCTGACACAAAGCTAGGTATGAGTTTCGGTGTAAATCAAGACAATATACGCCTCTATATTGTCCGGCCTTGAGGATAGCAACGCCTTTTGAGTTTGATGGATTTAGGTGCTGTTCTGCGCTTGGATCGGTTGTTGCTTGGTATGTCTCATGCACCCACTCACCGCGTTCTTTGTATACACAATGGATCTCATCATCAAACTTACCCGCGATCCGATTGGGTGAGCGCACGCCAATGATGTTGAGATCATAATCTTTCTTCGTAAAAATTGCATAACCAAGATCCGCACATCGTTGCAAAATCGATGGCATTTCTTTTGACTTTTTGTATTTCATTTTTCAGATTCCAAAATCTAGAATTGAGGAGGCACACCAAGTACAATATTGCATGTGCGATCATTTAGATTATACCCTATTTCCAACACCATTGCCGGCCTTGCTACATACGTTTCACCGACCTGCGTATAGCTATCTCTTATGTATCGTGACGACAAAAGTACAAAATCACCGGCACACAACACCGCAAACCGAAGAGAAACCCGTAAAGATATTTTTGCCCAATTGTAAAAATCCCATATCGCCATTCGATCACGATCACCGATCCCCATATTTAGCTCATTCATTCCCGCGTCATAGTAAAAACCAAACTCACGCTCTTTGAGGCCTGCGACCGGCAACGAGTTTGTAAGGCTGTTGGATCGTGCTGTCTTTGTGCCCGCTACATTGTACGCCATATTGACCGCAACAAATACCGCCTTGAGTGCAGGATCAAAGAAGTCAATTCCATTGATGGATACAATATGCACGTCACGAATATGTGCGGATAGTGCCGGCTTGCTTCCAAATGTTCCGGTGGGATCGAAACACCCGCGCCACGTAAAAGAGTTTTGACGCATCACCGGCCACTGTCCAACCTCGGCAAAAATATCCATGATCGCACGCAACCCGTTGGATATGGGTTGGAATGCTGTAAAATCAATCGAATATGATGTGCCTGTATCGCCTATAATATAGCTGTTGGTTGATTGTGCATCGATGGCATCAAAAAAATCATGTGGCAAAGGAAAACCGGATCCATATGATGCGGGTAAAAGATCAAGCGGGCCATTTGTGCCCGCCCCCGTGCTTGTGATGATCTGACCAAAAAGAGCATGTGGCGCGGCCTTGATCCGTACCGCATTTGTGATGAGTGATCCCGCCGGCATGGTTTGCGCACTCACGCTTGACGGATGATCCGCAGATCCTGACACTGTGAAAGATGTTGCGCCTTTTGCACTCCATCGCATATAAAACGGATTTCCGCCGGTTGGCTGGCAATACAAGATCCCATCATGAGCGCTTGATTTATCAAAGTTCGTTGTACTCGCAACATTGAGCGTTGTATCACTTGGATTGAATGTGCTTGATACAGTTGTTGTGTAGTTGGTACCGTAAAAAAATTGGGCTTGCGATATGTTGCCGCTGTATGTTTTGCTGATCCTTGACTGAAATGCGGATAGTATATCCTTGAATCGCAATCGGTATGCTCCACGCTGGCCTCGTATGCTGTCAAGCTGTCCAATGCTCAATCTTTCGTTTGATGTCAACCCGTCCAATCGACAGCGAAGAATTGCGATACATCCACGCCGTAAGAATCTTGTGTATCTTGTGATGTCGCCAGCAAGAGAAACCGAGAAGGAACCAAAAGATACAGACCATCGATGAGGTATCACGCTTGTACCCTCAACACGTGCCTCAACGATTTGCAATGCACCGTGATCACTGTATATCTTTTCCGATCCATTGATCGGTGTTTGCACGATCTCTAGCTCATAGATCGGCGTTATGGATGATGCTGACAATGCATCAACAAAATCACTACCCCAACCCATAACTAAGATCCGTATCGAAGTTTGTGTACATCTTGCAAAGTTTGTCTATTGCCGGCATCTGAAACCTCTCTCCCACCGTCCAAAGGTATGCGCCCAACCGGACTAGCAAGAGGCCCGCTTGATGGTGATGCGGGTATAAATTGCACGTTGTATCCATCGCCATTGTGCGCCGCAAAGAGCAAGTCATAATCAACAACCAACCGAATGGACAGGGAAAACAACCGCCCGCCTTCATTGGTGATGATTGCCCGCCCAACATCAGATTGGGGCCTCTTGAGAACTGGCCATGTGCGATAATACCGCATGAATACCGGCCTGTTTGCATAGTCAAAATTCAATCTCTTTGTGAGTGTCACCGATCCACCGGATCCCGCTGTAACACTTATGCTCTCGATCTCGTGTGTCTCTCGGATGTATGGTGGGCTATCGCTTTCGATAACAACATAATCACCCGCAACCGGTATCACGCTTGTGCCGGTTATGTCGGAAAACACCGCATTGTTTACATCAAAGGTTGGCGGCCAGCCACCTGCTTGTGGCGGTGTTGTCAAAGGTGCGGCCCATGCTTTATCGGCATCGGCACAAAAGAACACGGAAAAACCCCGATCAAGGTGGTTTTGTAGTGCGTCAAACTGGATGGCAAGATCCTCACCAAGTTGCATACGATCTCTTTGTATCGTGATAACCTCACCACCACGCGAAACACTGCGAAAGATTGCACCGGATTGCGTAACGGCATCGACAGCATCATGCTCAAATTCGCTTTGCAGTTCTCCAAGAGGCTCACCAAGATCAATCTCAACCAAATGCCTTCCATCGGGTTGCGGGTAATAAAAAAACTTTGCATTGCCCATATCAACGGCCTCCAAAAAGCGGATTGGTGGATTGCCCAAATGATCCATATCTTTCTTCTATTTTTTCCACAAGTTCATCGATGGCGGATCTTTCTGTCACAATGCTGTTGATGATGATGTTGACCGATCCCGATCCACTCACTGCGGCCTGCGCATCACGTGCAACACTTGATGATATTTGCCCGCTACGAGGTACAACCATCTCTCCTTGGTGAAGCATTGCGAGACCATCGCCGCCGGTAAACCGTAAGCCCCCTTGCCCGCTCAACATGCGCCCGCCGCCCATCATGGATCCACCAAAACCCTCTTGGAACGGTTGCGTGAAAAAGTCAAAGATTCTTTTGATGGCATCAAATATCGCATCGATGATGGAACCAAGGAAGCCAAGCGGATCCGTAAAGATACCACCGATCGCCTTGAATGCCTGCACAAGACCTTTACCAATAACAGAAAGGAGTTGTATCGGCAATCTCAAGATTGCGTCAACAATCACAAGTGCGGCATCAAAGAGGATTGGTGGCAACGCCTCAATCAACAACGGCACCAAGATCTTGATCCCTTGTGCAATACCCTCAAACGTTGCACGAAACTCTTCTTTTATTTGTTCCGGATCCTTTTGCCCAAGATCGGATAACGCCTGCACAACGCCACCGATTGCGGATCCTATAGGCCCAAACGCACCGGCAACCGCACCAATCAAGGCGGTTGGATCGGATGCGGCACCGATTGCGGTTTGTGCGATTCCGATTTGGCCCGCGATCTGACGCTGTTGTAACGCTCTTCTTTCTCTTTCCGCGCGCTCTTGTACCGCCTTTTTTGCGGCATCGGTGTTGATACCTTCTTGCATCCCAATGAGGATGAGTTTATCGAGTCGCTCTTGTTCCAATCGGTTGATCTTCTCAAGTTCGGTGATCTGATCGGATCCGGCATCTTTGATGATGTCACGCACCTCTTTGATTGCCGTAAGGCGCTTTTTGTTCTCGTTGGCAAGTATTTTCAACAATTGCGCTTGTCTTTTTAGTCTTGCCAACCGTGCTTTTTCTGCGCGTTGTTGTTCCTTCTTTGCGTCGGTGTTGTTTTTGGTGTCTTTGGTGTCTTTCTTGGTTGCCTTGTTGAGTTGACCCAACACACCCTCAACAAGTTTGTAATCTCTTGCTAGTTGTGCCGCTGTTTTCGATGCGCCATCTTTGGTGCTTGTATTCTCATTGAGGATCTCAAGCTCTTTTCTGTATGCCGCAATCCCATCATCAACCGCATCATTGAGATCAAAGGTGTTGAGTGTGAGATCGCTGACCGTCTTTGCAAGGTTGCCAAATATGCTTTGGCCGGTCACTTGCTCGGATAGCATGTTCAAAAGATCAAATGTTGGTTTCATGCCTTGCAACACAAGCTTTTTAAAACCCTCAAACAGTTGCCGCAACACGAGATTGACGAGTAACAAACCCGCTTGACCTAGTTGTTTTAGTCCTTCCGCACCGGATTGCAAGAATACATTGAGCGCAGTGACCGCAGCAACAACATTTTTTAGCCCAACCTCAAAAAGGCGCAATACGCCGGTATTCTCAACAAAGCTTTGTTTTGCTCTTTTCGATACAAGATCCAACAACGCAAGATTTTTTTGGAATTGCGCCGCACTCTTACTCGCTTCCGGCCCCGCTCTTGTGCCGTATCGCTCAACCGCATCCGTAAACGCCTCAAACTTATCCGCACCAAGCGCTTGCACAACGCCGGACGCTTGACGGCCAAACAGGGCCATCGCTGTTCTTGCTTTTTGGGTTTGATCGTCAATACCTTGCACCGCATGGATCATTTCAATAAAAACTTGATCCGCTGATTTTGCATTGCCCGCCGCATCACGCAAAGACAACCCCAACCCACGAAACACCTTTGATGCGTCGCTTGTTTCGTTGGATAGTTGATTCATAATTCGCGGAAACATCTTGAGGATCGTGTTGGCACTATCCGCACTTTGACCGGATGCAACAAACGCCGTTCTCAGTGCCTCAATGTTTTGCGCTGAGATACCGGATACCGTGCTGAGATCATTGAGATCATTGATGTTATCGACAACGGATGCTGTAAGCTCAAACATCGCTTGCGCGGCCTTGATCGCTGTGTTGGCCAATGCGCCCACGGCATTTGCAGCAATGCCGGCAGCCGCACCGATACCAGTAAACGCAGCACCAAGCGCACCCGCTGCCGCCAATCCGCTCATCTTGGTATCATTGAGCGATTTGCCAACCTTATCGGTTTTTTTCGCAGTATCACCAAGTGCCTTTGTTGCCTTGCCGGTTTTTACATCAAGAATATATTCTACTGTTGTGCTCATAATAGATCCGCAAGGTCAATGATTGATATATTGGGAAAGACTGTGCTCTTTTTGCGCTTGTTGGTTTTGAGGATACGCTTGACACGATCACCTCTTGCCCGTACACATTGCACACAAACCAAAAGATCCGCCCATTGTAGTTTTGCAACATCGGACGGAAGCACACCATAAGTACGGCCTATTATATCATACATGTGCACAATATCCTCATCAAGAGCGAAAGGTTTGCAACCGTTCGGTTGCCTCCTCGTGTCCTTTCATGGCTTTATCAAGGATCGCTCTTCGATCCTCACTTTTCAACATCCCAACCCATAATCGATTTTGCTTCGCATTTTGCTGATCAATCGCAGTGACAAGGTGCAACGGTTCCCATGTTTGGCCGCCATCTTTTGAGCATCGACGTACGCATTTTTGCAACAACCGATCCTCTCTTTCCGCGATCTGCTCCAGCTGTTCCGGCTTGATTGCGCTTGCCATCTGCAAAAGTTCTTCGATGTCGTCTATATCACCACTTCCTACTTTTTCCGCAAGTTCTTGCGTTTTGATGATCTGGTCTTTACTTTGTGACTTAAACAGAGCATGTGCAAGCATTGCGCTTGCCAACCCTGCCGATTCTACTTCTGATGGAGATAGGATCCGCCCCTCAATTTTTATCATGCCGTCAAACACGTCAATCTCGAAAGATGCGGATGCAATGATCTCCTCAAGGATATTTTTATCCATCATTACACCTCGTTGATTATTTAGTTACTGGTTGCATTTGCTGAATCATTTACCATTGTGATTTTAAACGCAGTTTCCGCTGCGCTGAGATCAGCCAATCCGAAAAATGTTACTGATCGCTCAATGCGTCCGAAACTGTTTACATCGTCGCTGTACTCGGTGATCTTGGCGTTGCGCAAAAGAAATGTCATTGTATCCGCGCCCGCTGTAAATACAAGACTCACATCGGATTGTGTGCCCGCAAGTTGCGCATTGTACAAGTTGTTATCGGAAAGATCAAGAGTTGCGGTTATGGTCACCTCTCGCACATCGCTGATTTGCGGTTGGCCCGTAAGTTTGGATCCAAGATTATTGACGCGCTCAAGTTTGTTGTCAATCGAAAACTCAAAAGATCGTACTGTATAATTTACACCGTTAAAATCTAGAGTACCCGCTTGATGGTGAAACATTTGCGCACCATCACCAAAAGACGGCGTGATCGCTGTTGTTCGTGCCGCTGCTGTTTCTGCAAGGATCTCAAAAGATGCTGATGCTTCCGCACCTGCTTCACATGAGATACTCATTGAGGTGACCATTGCACCCTCAAAAGTCTCAACAGATCCCGTGCCTCTTTGGAAGTCAATGGTCAAGGATGGTAATACGGTTGTCGGCTCAAAGACGTGCGTATATGGGCCGGATCCAGTTGTTGCAGGCGATCCACCAACCGCCGCCTTGAGTAGTTGACCCATGCCCTTATAGAATACCGGCATTTCGATTGTACCGCCCGCAAGCTCAAACCCGTCAAACGTGGCACCCGCAAACGCCGCAGAACTTTGAGAGAGGTGCGTTGTGCGCTCTCTTTCTTGGGATCGTGAAAGTGAAACGCTTGTCACGCGGTTTGATACTGCGGTTGTTACCGCTGTTCCGTATGTTGTCTCTTCCGCGTACTTGATAAATGCGGATCTTCCGAATTGCAAAGGCATTTTTTATCTCCTAGGATGGTAATTGATCGCGGGTTTGTATCAAACACCGTATATCTATTTGTTGGGTTTCTGTTGTGGTGATGCGGCAAACGAGCGCATAATCTGTATTGTTGGATCCCGCTCTTGCGCGTACCTTGACAAAGCCCTCAATGAATCTGGTTTTGGATTCATCAAAGCGGGCATCGTCGTTGGATCCTGTATTATCAAAACTTTGTATGACAACATGCTCAATGCCTTCCATACCAAAACGTGAATTGTATGAAGAGGCACGCAAGCCAAAGAGGTTTGATACGGCAAAGTATATATCAATCTGATCTGTTGATGCCTTGACAAAAGAGGTTTGTGGCTCACTAGATGGCGGTCTTTGTAGTGGTTGCGTCACCAGCAAGCCGGTTGGCCTTGATAGGTCAATGTATCCGGTCAATGCGCTTGATGGTGTGAACGTTGNTGCNAGATCACTNGATTCGGATCGGGGTTNTGAAAATACACATATATNAGCGNAACGGTTTGNGTNGTCAATCGATANGCATTTACCTCAAGNGTNAGNGTNCGATTTGCNTAGCTTGCACCGGCGGCACGATCAAAAGTCAACAGTTGTCCTTCATTGTCCACAACAACTACATCGAAAAAATCCGATCGTATGTTTTCCCAAAACAGATCCCAGTCCGGTGGAATCTCTATTGTGATGTCAACCGGTGTAACCGCACCCGATCCCGTAGAACTTGCATCCACGGCAACCGGTTGGCGTTGTTTGTATGATTCACTATACCACGTCATTATATCCCCGTATCCGTTTGGCTATACACTTGTACCTCAATGTAACCGATGCCAACNCCCTCAACACCAAAACGATCACCATCCTCAGCAAGAAAGGCGCATTTTATATCNTCAACNATGGAAGGNAANGCGATNTGNCGATCTGCAACCAATGCCTTNACCATATCCTCAACGAGATCCATTGCATTCACGGCGCGCTCACCAAGATCACCGCCGCCGACATATGCATATATCTCAAAGGTGTTGGTGATACGATACCGGCCCAAAGATTGCCCAAACTCGCTTGTCGCTTGTGCAAAGTGTACACATGCAAACGGCACATAAGGCGGATCGATCGTCGCACCGATTTGCACACGATTCGACATATCCAATCCAGATTCACCGCCCGAAAAATTCACAGCGATCAAGGATTTTAATTTTTCCGCTATTTGTCTTGTACGTGATGCCATTATTTTTCTTCCAACGATAAAGAGAGAAGGTTTTGCAGATCTTTGATTACATCATCCTTCTCAATCTTTTGCATGGCCCTACCCATAAACAAACGAGGATACATATTCTTTGTGCCAAACTCCACAAACCGTGCATAATTTACAGGTGATCCGCTTGTGTTGCCGCCGGCACGAAGAACAACGCGCGGATTTGCATTCTTTGTATCGACGAGACCGGTGATCGATGATCTCAATCTTCCGGTTCTCACTCTTGGATCTTTGGTTGCGTTTTTCTTTGCTTCCGCTTCCGCCTTGAGTGATAGCTTGAGCATTTGTTTGAACAGGTTTTTTATAAGTTCCCGATCTGCTTTTCTCATGCGCTGTTGAAATTGTGCCAATGATATTTGTGTAGGCATTGATCACCTCACAAGATTTGGCGCGATTCGCGGAATGGTGCCAAGATCTCAGCGACTTCTTTTGGCATCGTCTTTGGTGATATGGAGATTGTTGCCGCGCGTTGTGTGATACTGTCTTTTCCTTGTGTTGCTTTGTTTCGATGCAATTGACTTGCCCATACACAGATCCCATGCTCAAGATCTGCGGGCAATTGGTTATTTGCATAACCAGCCTCACAAACCACTTTGATTGCACGATAACCGCGCTCAAAGGTATCCGTTGCAATAATCGGGTCAAGTATGACTTGCCCAAGGTATTTATCAAGAGAATACGTTGTTGCATCGATCAACGTATCTGCGTTGTATTGCCGATCAACGTCGCTGTGTATGGATGCAACGCTTTGTATCGGTCTCATTGGTAGTTGTAAAACTTGCGGGTTTTCGTGTGTTGGCCCATCAAGAAAAAATGTGTGTGTTGCGGAAAGCATGCGAGGTGACGCAAGGTTATCACTCTTACGCCAACCCATATAGCGAGCGGTTGCGGCCTCCACGCGATCAAGCAGTGCCTCAAGGTCGGTATTGGCGGCATCGCCTGTGACCTCGGGCAGGTATTGCTTGAGTGTGGAAACCGTAACCATTGCCATAACTAGAATTGTCTCGCAGTTTCAAAGACAAGAACAAGATCACAATCAACAGCAAGGCCGGATGCTGAGAAATCATACTCAACCTTGAGGCATGTTGACGCGGTAACGTCGCCATTTGAAACGGTCAGCTCTTCCGGTGTCAATGCCGCAAGAGATACCGCATTGAAGAGACGAACCGCAAGCGTTGTGCTTCCGTTCTTGATTGCGATCTGGCTATAGTTTGTGCCATCGTGCGTGATACCGCCACGGCTTGCAATCATAACCTTTTTGAGTGTCGCATTGCGATCACAAGGAATTGCATGCAATACCGTTGTTGCGGTGAGTGCGGATGTTTTTACTGCAGGTACGTGGATTCTATATTCCATGATAATCTCCTATGATGTTGCCATCTTGAAACCAAACGCAACGTTTTTGGTTGCATCAAGATCAAGAGTGTCAAAAGTTGCGCGCATTGTTGCAACCACTTCGGTTGCACCGACATCGATTTTGCGGTCAGATTCAACAAGGATGCCGCGACGCTCGAAAATGTACCAAGATGGAGCATGAGCCATCAAAAGACCGGTTTTGTCTTTGGTTACATTGTCGTACTTACCAGCGTTGTTGAGATCTGCACCCATAAAGCGTGTCATGATGATTGGCATACCGATGATGTTCGCGATCTGACCGCTCACGACAGTTGCCTGTGGGCCAAAGACATCGATTGTCTTGACTTCCGCCAAAGAGAGAAGGTTTGCAAGAATCGCCTCGGGTGATGCGAAGATCACAACGTTTTGCAATGCAAGTTCACCCATTTGCGCCTTGAGGCCCAAAAGTTTTGCAAAGTCAAGGCTTGAAAGATCGGCAGTTGTGCCACGATCAAACGCCTGCTTACGCATTCCCTTGAACATACGACGGTGATCCGAAGATCCACCAAGTGCGGGACTTGTGCCCCAACGAGATCGGATGTTCCAATCTGCGATCGCATCTTGATGGGTTCCGCTGTCATCACCATTGATCAAAGCATCTTCCATCGCATCATTGAGATCCATAACAATTTGGCGTTGCAAAGCAGGGATAACCGCGATTGCGCTGTCTTCTTGTGCAGCATCATCAATGAGGAACCGAGAAGCCAAGCCTTTTACAGTGATGGATTTTTGTGAAGTTTTTACGCTTGAAGCGGTATAAGAGGCGGGGTTGTCGCTTGCAATGCTTCCCTTCAGATAGGGACGGCCACCGCGCTCAAGCCTAGGCACGAGGATTGTTGATCGTTCCACTTGTTGCTTTTGTAGGTTGTCAGCAACAACGCGAGGAATCTGGCTCTGCTCTTCGATGTTAAAATACAGGTTCGCAGCAAATTGATCGGGGATCCATTCCGCGCCCTCAGAAGCGGCGTCGGTAAACGCTTTGTTGATTGCGGGCTGCATAAAACGTGGCGCCTTTTGCAGGTGTTTCCACAACTTGAGATCACTCTTTGGTGTGTTGGGTGTTGACATGATCAAGCGGGCAAGTGATCGCTCTTTGTTGATGCTGATAAGATCGGCATGCCATTGGTTTACAGGCATATCAGTGTCAAGTAATCCCTTCTCCTCAACGGTAACGGTACCACGTCCGGCAATTTGTACATTGCGCTTTTGTGATGACCATTGTACGCCGTTTTCGCTTACAAAGTTCTTGAGAAGGAACTCAGGCGCGTTGGCGTGTTCTTCTCTTGCGGTTGGGGTTGCTTGTGCTTCTTGGATCAGGCGCTGTGCGCGCTTGAGATCATCAAGCTGTTTTTCGAATTGAGAGAATTTCTCATTCGCTGTGTTCTGATGCGTTTTGATCCCATCAAGGATACTTTTGGCCTCAGCTACGAGTTTTTGATCACTCATTGGTTATCTCCATTTAGTAAAGACCGCAAAAAGTCGCGCTCTTGTGGGGTTAAAAAATTCTTTTCCTTGTCTTCTTCGCTATCCTCATCATGATATTTCTCTTCATCATCATCTTTGGGCTTCATGGCGTCCTGTTCCATCTCCTCCTCATCCATATCCATTGCGTCCTCTTCGGGCATATCATGGCGGGCATAAGTAACAACAACAACATCATCACGCATCTCAACATCGAGGATGTGCTTGAGGTTGGAAATTTTAAAAGTACGGTTTTGCATATCATATCCTTTTGCGGCAACGGCATCGCCATTGGCGGGTATTGTAACGATTGAGATCTCTAATAACTCAGCGCGATCNAAATACTGNCCGCTTTGNCCGTGAGCGGGATGCGACTTNTCNAGCATCGATCTTGGTGTAGCGTCAAGAGGATTAAACCCAACACTTACAGCATTGAGAAATCCGGCTTTTGTTTTGCGCGCAACCTCAGCGGCTTGCGGATCATCCATGTCAAACTCAACATCAACCATCAAGCGCCCATCAATCACATCCACCTCACCCTTTCCGATAGGCAAAGCGTTGGCATTGTGATTGAGCAAGATCACCGGATTTGCGCGAAACTTGGAAAGATCCCAACCTTTTTGATTGATGATGTCACCATATCGATCCGCGTTTGCAGTGCTCGCAACAAAGGATATGGCACCCTCTTTTTGCACGCCATCGCGCAGAATCTGGCATTGTAAATTTTTCACATACATACGCACCTCATATATGTATATACATGATCATATAGGGTTTTGCAAGAATTACAAGTATTGTAAAAAATACAAGAATACAAAATAATTAATTATTTTTTTGACAATATAATATAATCATGTCATAGTAAAGAGGTAACCAACAACAACCCAAACAAAAGAGGTCAACATGAAAAACCTAAGCGAAACACAAAAGCTCATTGCAATTGCAGAATCACGATTGGAAAAAATCTTTGATCAGTATCATCAAGAAAAAAGAATAAGCCGCACAGCCGCAGCCAAGACCATAAAAAAAGCCATTGAATTGAGAAAGACTATCGATCTTTTGGAAACACTTAAATAACAACCAACCAAGCCCGCACAAGCGGGCACAACCCCCAACCATAGGACAACAACAATGAAAACAATACTTATAGAATGGAAAAGCGGTTTGCGCCAAGTACACACCGACACAGCCGATAACCTTCTTGATCTCTTGGTTATGGAGATCGATCATATAGAAGAGTGTGAGTTTGTGGAGCACATCGACAAGCGCAACAGAGTAAAACAGATTCGCGAATCACTTGCACTTACACAACAACAATTTGCTGATAAGATCGGGGTTGCTCGTGAAACGGTTAGCAAGTGGGAAAACTACCATTTTATCATCTCAGAAGAGAACCAACAAAAGATTGAGGAGTTGATCAATGCTTGATATACTCGCATCATTCGCACAAAACGAGTTTCGCACATTGCTGCACGTGCTTTGCTCAATACTCGCAGCTGGCACATACTACTATTTCTTTTGCATCATCATAGGAGATCCCATGCAACCAAAACTCAACCAAAGAACAGTACGCAAACTTATCAACCGATTTGGACGCAAAAGTACAGAAAAATATTTGCAACAATACGGAAAGACGATAAGCAATTACGAAAGATAGTTTTTCCTTGTGCCCGCTCTTCACCTGACTTGCAAGAGCGGGTTTTTTATTTTCTCAAAAATAATTAATTTATTTTTACTTGAGGCATTGACATTATAATATAATCATGTCATAATAAGAAGGTAACCAACAACAAACGAGGTCAACATGAAAAAAATCAAAAAAATCGCAAACTACACAATCAGACAATACAAAAATGCTGACGCATCAAAAAATGACTTTGCAAGCCTAAACGGGTTTATGAAGTTTGTTGATTCATGTGTATTCTTGCAAGATGCCGCATGCGGTGTTGTTCTTACCGATAAAGAGCGCGCAAAGCTATATGACATGATGGCATCATACTACAACAGAAAGATTGCATAAACAGCCAACCAAAACCAACAAGGCCGCGCAATGCGGTCTTTTTTATTTTCTCTTGAAAAATAGATCCTCACATGCTTCTTTCTTTTCACCTTCGAAACCTTTGCATGCATCTTGTATCTCTTTGGTGTTGGCTAGGTTGCTGATGGATTCGCAATCGGTTTGTGAGGTTTGCGAATCGATGCCGCGCGTTTGCATCCTGCAAAACATCTCACGACACAACAAGGCATCATGCTTCTCAATGAACTCTTTGCCGCATGGCTCAACCAACAGGTCAAGATCAATGAGTTTCTTCTGTACTTCCACTTGCTCTTTTGCGACTTGATCACCGCCAACCGCAACAACCTGCACATCATTCTTGTTGGCGTTTTGTACAACCACGGTGCCACCAATACCAACCGCAATGCCAATGATTGCGGCAACAATAATCTCTATCATTTTCAACCTCTTGAAAGATACGTCAGGCAAAACATCACCGTACACAAGAATATTAAGATTGCAAGGTCGCTGTCACTGATGGCAACCGGATCGCGATAGTGCGCCCAATATGGATATTTCATCTCAATCCTCCACAACCGCGATGATCGTACAGCGGCAATTTATATCCTCAGCTGCCTCACCAAATGCGGCGGGACTTGGGCCGGAGGCACCCGTTGATCTTACAACAAAATCCTCATTGACCCCAACCGTTTGCCCGTCAAGCTCTACATGTGTTTCACGCACCTTATCGTCTCGAGAAGATAGCCACTCTTTGCGGATGTTGATGCCATTNGCGGCGGCGGTTTGATANGCTTGATCGGTTGCCATGTTCACGGCTTTTGTGCTCTCTGTTCGTGCAATGGTGCGCGATCTCTTGATACCAAACTCTGCATCCTTTTTGATCTTGCCCGCAATCTCATCAACAGAATCACCTTCCAACAACCCATCCTCAACAATCTTTTTTATTTTGTCGGCGGTGGTTTGTGCAATCCTCATCGATGCACTATCGATGGCCTGTACAGCGGCGGTGCGTGAGCCAAAGACAAGATCAAGAGGCTTGGGCTCCCCAGCCATTGCATAGACATCATCAAGCGCATCTGTGCCGGACAATGTCCACACCGATTCCCATGAGCGCCCCAAAGATTTTTGGAGTGCAAAGACCTCATCCGCAAACCCGATCAATTGTTGCCAATCGGTAACGGCCTTGATGATGTGATTGGATCCGCTTGTTTTGCGCTGCGTTATGTACGCCTCAACGCGTTCCACGTATCTCTTTTGTGCGTCGCGTAGATAAGCATATACGGCGCGCTGTATTTGCTGTTCTGCAGGCTTTTGTCTCTTCTCTAGCCAATCATTCCAAAGAGTGGTACGTTGCTGACTTTTTTGTAACCTCTTCTTTTCCTCCTCAATCAGCTCTTTCATATACGTTTGCCCGCGCTCACCAACAACAAACCACTTGATTTGCGCAACCGTACCCGCCAATCGAAAATCTTGCAAGTGACGTGCGGCCCATGCTTCTCTCTTTCGGATCGCCATCTCCTCAGTGTCGGTCTTTGGTGTTTTGTCTTGCCTGCTTACGATAGGCTCCAATCGTCGATACTGATTATTACCCTCGATGTTTCCGCCTCTTCTCCATATTTGCGGCCAATTTTCTTTGAGGTCTTTTGCATACTCAGCATCAAAAACTCGATACTGGGTATTTGCAAGCGATACCTCTTTATCATCGCCGCGCGTTGGAAAGTTTGTTACATCGCTGTTTTTCTCCTCGGGCTCCTCCCATGATGCAAGCGGTGCAGCTTCACCGAATCGATCGTACAGTTCTTTGATCTGTTCATACAGCCGCTCTTTATCTCTTTGGGTTGCGCCCGAAAGATTATAATAACCCGTGCCAAACTTAGGCTCACCACGTACAGAAGATCCCGCCGCAATCACGCCACGAAAAACAATCTTGAGCTCACCATTGATCATCTTGGCAATCGGCAAACGATAGGCGTTTGGCTCATCGGTGCCGCCACGATTGACAAAAAGAAAGGCTTTCTTGTACAGGCCCATATCCTGATCATCACCAAGGATCTTTTGTGCTTCTCTCTTCGTAAATCCCCAGTCCTGATCTTTTGCGGCAAGCGGTAAATCTTTCCAACCATAGATCAGGTGCTTTTGTTCCTTCTCCTCTTCCGCATTAGATAGCGGGTGGTCTTTTGGCAAGAGATCGGTATCATATGGAGATCGTCGATACTTGCCGGTACGCAAGGCATATAAGAGGCCATTGACGCGACCCATTGCCCACTGTGATGCGCTTGAAACGGTTGGGCGCACGCTTGCGGGGTTGCTCTCGTAGGCGGCCAAACCACGGTGATACGAGGTTGCGAGATAGTTTACGTTTGTCAATCTCTTCTTTGGGTTGTCGCCGTATTCCTCGTTGTGTTCTTTACCCTTTTTTTTTAAGGATTTTTGGGTTGCCTCACTCAAGGCATCCATTGCCTCTTTTGCGTTGCTCTTCAATCCATAATTTGTTTCTTGCTTTTGGATGGTCTTGAGAAGGATTTGCATGGCGCGCACGTTTTGGCCCTCCTCATCACCAACATCTTGCGCCGGTGTTTCACGCTCATCTTGTGGGATGATTGGCGCATCTTCCATGCCCTCAAACTGATAAGCCTCAGCGGGATCCATGCCGTTGAGGATATGCTTGGTTATCCGATCCAGCTGTGCATTGCGTATGTCTTGCAATGCTTCCACGCCTGAATAATCGACCTCAACGCGTAGATCCTTATCAAACCGCTTGGCAATCTGTGTGAGGATGTGCCCAATCCTTTTGCCGCGCTTGGTTTGTACTTCCCAATAGTTTTGCGCTTGTTGCCTTGATACCGCAAAGTTTGCGCTGTTATCACCAAGCACTGAAGGAGGTACGCCAAAAACCGCACTGATCGCTTGGCGGGTATAGTCGCGCACCGCTTGAAACTCAAGATCACGTGGGGTTACCTGCAAAGGCTCAATCTTTACTTGTCCACTCAGCACCATTGCACCGCCCTCACTACTCATACCTTTGTATGCATCAAGGATCGCGCGCCTTTGCTCATAATCCCATATATCCGCCTCGTCAGCGGGTGATATGAGTATATCGGGCCGGCCTTTTTTTGCGGCATCGCTTGCGAGTTTTTGCGCGCTGATATCCGCACCTATTTCTCTTTGTAGTGGTTGGATCCCTCCAAGACCATACAACGCATTGACACCATCGCCCCACGATGCCAACTGCGTATATACAACCCGATCAACGGGATACTCAACAACATTGCCAGAATCCTCAAACTCAAAACCTTTGATGCCCATGATCGGATCGGTCACGATCTTGGTTTGCTCTGGATGCAGCCGGAAAACGGAAGCGGGTATATCCGTTGATCCCGCAAGAAGTGCATAACATCCACCGGTAAGCATGAGATCAACAACCAACTGCTCACGAAAAGAGAATCCATCAACGTACGTGCTTGGTTGCTCCATAAGATCAAGAAACGGGTGCTCTTCGATGATCTCGGATCGCTCACCTTTTCCTTTGATGAGTTTGATCGGAAGTGCGGCAAGATCTTGCGATGCTCTCGAGACGGCGGCATATACATACGAATGGGAAGCAAAGGCGGCCATTGATATTTTTGCCGGATATGGATTCCTCGCACCTTGTGCGCGCTCCCAATCTGCACCATGTGCCGGCCTTTCGGGTTTGTCCACTTGCTTTGCAAATGCCTTGGTTATACGTTGCCAAAATGTAAGCGGTTTTGCGGGTAAATCTTTGCTCATCATATCACCTCTCGTTTGTACTATAGCACGATAACAAAGAGATTGCCTAAATACAACAATGGCCGCATTGCGCGGCCTTGTGTGGGCTTGGTTGGTTGTTATAGCTTGAAGATTGACCCATCATTGAGGGAGATTACTTTTACATTGTAATTGGATGTATAGTCTCTGTGCTTTGCGGAAAAATCAGACGTTATGCAGTATCCAGATATTTCGTCTGTATTTACGTTTTTGATTGGCTCGATAATTACAGATCGAAAATTGTAGCTCAATGCTTTGTTTTTGATTTGAGAAAGGATAAGGTTGATTGCTTCTTGGTTTGTCATGTTGACCTCGGTTGTTGTTGGTTACCTTCTTATAATAAATGATTATAATATAATGTGCAAGTATTATTTTTGTTCTTTTTGAAAATAAATAAAAAACCCGCAAAAGCGGTTGCTGGTTGGGTGTTTCGAGTGCTCACAATAAACATCGATCCTGCTTGAGCCACTGAGAAAGAAACTCTATTGTTGGCCTGTACTGATAAAACAAACTTGTATGTGATCTCTCTTTGATCAGGTGATTGCACAGCAGCGCAAGAGTGGGTAAGAACCTAACCAAGCCCGATCCGTCAAACGAATTGATGCCACAACCAAGCACCGCGTCAAGCCTCTTGATGCTATTAACGCGCCCAACATGCGACCAAACGCCAAACGAATTGCAAAGCTCTCCAATCCATTTTAGACTTTGCATTTTTCCCTCAGTGCTACCACCAACAAAAACACCGATGCCCGATCTGACAAACGGCAAGAGATCTGATCTCGTCATGCCGTCTTGCCAAACGATCAACATTTTACAGCTGCCATATCGATTCAGGATCTTGTCAATATACACATCCGCAAGGTCAAGAGTTTTTTTGCTATCACAAACCACATCCGGCAACACAACCCAATCAGCAAAGGAGATGTACTGATCAAGGTATGACAAAAAGGCATCATGATCAAACGGTTGTTGTTTTGTATGGCATAGATACGCGCCGTTATCAAGCGCATAGCCTCTAAGATTCAGGCCCTTGATTGTCTTTTTTGTTGGCTTGGTGTATTGCGGTGAGCACAGAAAACGCGCTGATACGGATGCAAAATGTGAGAACTTCACAACCTGCGATTCTATCTCTGGTGAGTATTGGGCCGGCGGGCAATACATGACAGTTTTTTGACCGACATAATCCGCCCAATCCTCACGATTGAGCGGATGATTTGTTTTTTCAATCATTGGCTATTCACCGCAAAGGCGCAACCAATTATCTTCTAATTCCTCCTCTTCGGTTTTTGCTGGTTGCGCCAATGTTTTTTCAAGCTCATCCTCAATGCGATCAACCCAATAATCAACCCGCGCATCGTTCGCACTCATCACAAATGTATTCAATATAAATGAAAATTTTTCATCTGTTTGTGCCCACTCTTTTGCGATTCTTGTTGCGTATTTTTTATCATAGCTTTTGTGTGTAGTGGTTATTGAATTGACCATTTGTATTTGCCATTTTTCCATTTTGTTTATCCTCTTTTGTTTTTTGAGTTGTTGTTAGTACATTGAGTATATATGATTATATTATAATGTGCAAATAAATAAGTGATTATTTTTGTTTTTCTTTTTGAATCCTTGCAATCTCACGCTCAAAACCCGATCTATCGAGATCAAAAGCTACAAGTATTTCCTCAATTGGCAATGCATCATCTTGCACCATTGCATACAAAAGATCATCATACATAACCTTTGGATATTCGCTCTTGAACACCATAACCTCATTGCGCAACCGTGCGCGCAAACCCATGATTGTAATCTGTAGTCGCATCAATGCATTTGTACCTCTGTGCAACAGCCTCACAGTATCAAGCATTTGCGCCTCAAGAGATTGCGGATCTATTTGGTTATTGCTCATCGTCGTACCTCAACAGCGGCGGATTGTCAAAGTTTGGAAGCATCCCGATTGTATTGTAGGATATGTGATCGACCGCGTCATAGTATGTCAGCTGCCAATGATCAATCATTGACTGGATGAGCAAATCGATCGAATACACAAGGCGATTCTCGCCGCTGTCATAACCAACGATCGCAGGGTTAAAAACCTCTTGCGGCTCCAAGATTATACAGTCGTCTTGCAAATCATACCCGCAAATATTTCTTACCTCATCCATACTCACCTCATCAAAATCATTGTAGTCTGTTATCACGATCTGTGTTTATTGTATCTGTACAAAAAAGCAATCTCATAACGCAACGCATCCAAGCCGTGATCATGCTGTTTGTCCGGTCTGTCTTTACCTTTTGTCTTGCTCCATTTGTACTTACGAAACTCTTTGATCAACTCTTTGCATGATTGAAAAACCATGAGTGCCGGCACGCCTTCCGCATTGAGTTTTAAGCGCTCTTTTACAAGATTGATCGTTTCGGTTACGCCGTAATGCTTCGGTGCTGGCTTGGTATGCAATCCCAGCTCACGTGCCAACAGCAGCCGGCCGTCCTTACTCTCAGGATCCGCAACAATCCAACGCAAATCGGGGTCTTTTGCACCAAGCGCAATGATCATGCGGCCATTTTCGAGCGTTGTTTTTTCCGTCTTGTAATACTCGCGGTATACATACAGACAATCGTTATCTTGATCGTGTGCTATCCACAATGCCGCAAATGGATTGCGCACACCAAAATCGATCGCGATGTCACGAGGCCAATGGTCAGGAATCACAAACGGTTTGACCACATGCACCGCCCGATCAAACTCCGGATATATGAGCCCGCTTTGACTGGTAAACATACCAAAAAGGCGCGCGTTTTGGCTTGCCTCACTGAGATGTGCAACCGCTCTTTTTAGCTTGTTGCTCGATATGTACGGGTTATCCAATCCACTCAATGCATAGCGATCAAAACCGCTTGGCGGGTTGTCCACAAAAAAGTCATACAGGAAAGACAAACCCTTGAGCGGTGTTGCTGTGATCAAGATCTTGCCTTTGGTATCCACAACACGAAGCATACACTCCTCAAAAACCTCAACGCTTGGCTCTTCATCAAGCCATACAAATTTCACGCTTGCGCCTTGGAATTTTTCGCGGCCCGCTTCCACCGATAGCGATACGATCCGACCGCCGTTTGGCAACCTCATTGATGCCCGATCTTGCGCGCGCCACCTTGTGTATTTTGTTCCGCTTGGTGCGTATTGCTCGAGTTTTGGCCTTCCATACTCGAGGGCATCACCATAAGATAACGCGGCATACCAAACCGTTTGCGGTTTGCGCTGGATAAGNTCTTTTGGTAGGTTGTTGATCCGCAACCACTCTTGCACGTACCACTCATCACGGCCCGCCGCAACTGCGATCGCCAGCTGTGCACCAAATTGCGTTTTGCCCGCACGGTTTCCACCGGTACACAAAAAGGCCTCATCAGTTGACATGAATCGGATCGCGGCCTCTCTTTGCGATGTTCTTTTTTCTTCAATACCGCATTGATTGCAACGATAGGAACCAAGCCCGATCATATCCATTGCGTTGCCACAACCGCGCGCTCTTTCGCTCTCTTTGCCTTTGCCGTCCCACCGATGACAATACGGAACCCACAACCGCGACACCGCAAGCGGATAGCTTTTGACGATGTTGATCAACTGGTTGCGGGCCTTGTATTGCATTATTGTTGCGCTCGTACGTACGCATCTTGTAGCGTAGCGACAACCGGCACACCGTGTACAGTGATGTGATCGCACTCGATGGTCTGTACAACCGGCATGCCTTTTTGCTTGATGGTTATCTTGATGGGCATTGCCTTTGTTGCGCTCATGGTGATAAACGTTGCCTCATCACCGGCATGCACAAGTGCAACCGGATCCGATACACCATAGCCGGATAACGCCTCTTTGATGGGATCAACAACATGTGCCATTCCGCCCGCATATCGGTTATCAAGCTCACGATCAAGTTTCAGTTTTTGCGCTCTTGCAATGAGTTTGGATAGCTCATCATTGGATAACTCATCGATGTTATCACCAAAGAGAGACGGTTGATCGTTTTGCGTTTGGTACGTTGCAAACTGCGGACGGATCGCAACCTCCACATGATGATCTTTATGCCACAGCACGAATCGATTGCGCTTATGTAGCTTCTTGAGGTATGGGTGTTGCAGCCAATTATGATACTGCCGATCAGCAAAACCCACCGCGCCTTTTTCCGCAAGCGCATACGCCGCACTATAATATGCACCGCTTGACGTGTTGTAATGTTCCAATATATCGATCATGGTGACGATCTTATCATTGTTTTGCTTTAGATACTGCAATATTTTTGCTTCTTTTGCCGGTGATGGGTTTGCGCGTATTGCTAATTTTTCTTTGATTTTCTTTGTGAGCATGTTGCCTCCTTTGGTTGTT
>FUFK010037610.1_pt1 | contig 30099 bp, 25 predicted proteins | sample 1021851 | NCBI WGS metagenome assembly FUFK01 (sample SAMEA51879418, study PRJEB19060) | metagenome | reverse complement strand
GATGATGGCGCGGCAGGGGAGATTCGAACTCCCGAGGTGAGACACCACCGGATTAGCAATCCGGCGCAATGGCCAGGCTATGCGACTGCCGCAATAAGTCTCGCTAAATTAGATGTAGTCATGAATATGACGGTCGGAAAAACTAGTTATCAACTCTGTGATAACGGCCCTAGATAACCCAAAGATTCCGGTGGGATAGCACAAATGATAACCAACAGTAAAAACATCCAACCGAGATAATACAATGACCTAAAGAAAGATTTTGCTGCTTTAGGCATTCTGCCATTCTCATCAAATGGCTCATTGACATCAATTGACCACACGGAAACCGAATACCAAATTGTTAACCCTCCTGCAACAAATGCCCATAGTAAAGGCAGTCCAGACTCCGGCCAGAAGCATGGCACTGACCCAAGCATTAGCAGTAGAAAGCAGTAAATTTTAGCTTGNAGTAGTGTATATTCTGGACCTTTGACTTCATTCATCATCGGTACTTCGGCTTTAGCATATTCTCCTGACCTGTACAGAGCCAAAGCCCAGAAATGTGGTGGCGTCCACAGGAATATTAAACCAAAAAGCATCCAAGGTATTGGTGAAGCCAAGTCTAATGGATTGGCATTGGTGGTGTAATCAGCTGCTGCTACCGCCCAACCAATCAATGGAGGAGTGGAACCAGCAATACCGCCTATTACGATATTTTGTGGGGTGCTCCTTTTCAGCCACATGGTGTAAATTAGAACATAAAACAGTACTGAGAAAAAAGACCAAAATGCTGCTTTCCAACTAACAATCAAGAAAATTGATGAACCAACAAAGGCGATAATTATTCCAAAAATTAACGCCCCATTAGCAGAAATGTGACCAAGCGGAACTGGCCTAGTTTGGGTCCTTTTCATGTGTTTATCGATATCTGCATCAAACCACATATTGATCGAATTTGAGCCCCCTGCCGACAATGTCCCACCTATTATGGTAATTATCGAAGCATAGAAAGTGTCCTGCCAAGTTCTATCGACATCTATCAATCCATGTCTAGCCAACATATCGTGGACNAGAATGGCACAGATTGCAGTAATTTGCAGCAGAATTATTACCCTTAATTTCATCAGTTTTAGAAATACACTCAACCATCCCGGATGAGGATAATCCTGTTTAGTTTCACTCATTGAATCACTCTTCATTGTCTTGTTTAACAAGATGACTTAATCTAAACATCATTGGACCGCTCGCTGCAACAATAAATGTTGATACGCCACCCAATAAATGTAATAGAGATATCCATTCAGGAAATTCACCAATCTTGGCTTTAATTAAATAAGCAGCACCAATCATCAAGTTGGCAAACCATAGAATTGTAGTCAGTAATAAAGCATTGTAGTAAGGTGTTGAATTTTCAAAATTGTCTTTTTGTTCTTTCAATTTTAATATAGAGGTGATTAGCACCAGACCAACCAATAAAGCCCCGATTCTGTGAATCATTTGAACAAGTATTCCCGAATTATCTAATGATGGGAAAAATTGACCATTACATTCGGGCCAGGCATCTGGAAAACCAACAGAACATGATTGGTTGTATTGGCCTCCCGCAGTAGAAGAAACCCAAGCACCGAGAACCAACAAAATCAAAACCGCAATAGCGGTCAAATCAAATTTCTTATAATATTGATTTTTGAAATCATGTGCAACCTCCAAGAATCGCCATTTTGCTCCTTCCTTTACCCTAGTAAGCATATACTGCCAAAGGATCAACGCAGTAAATATTGATGCTAGAGATAAATGTAGAGCAACTGACCAATCAGCATTATCATAAAATACCGTTACGGCTCCTGCAATGGCCTGCACGAATAGTAAAACAGTGATAAGAATTGATGTCCTAAAATTGGTTTTACCGTAGAAATCTATTTTTCGTTTGGCGACTAGAACATTAAGTAAGACCGGAATCGCAATTAAACCTACCAAGAATCTGTGAAACCATTCCAAGAATATTTCAAACACAGTGTATCTGTGTTCTTCGCCTCGCGAATCAATCTGGTCAGGGTTCTCTTCCCAGTAAGCCTCCTGTTCGTCTTCTGAAATATCAAAGCCAAAAGTTCCAAAGCACTTTGGCCAGTCTGGACATGACTCTCCAGCATCATGGATTCTTATTGCCCCGCCAAATGATATTATTAATACGGCAAAAAGTAGCATAAATAGAGGTAATGTTGAAGGGCGTCGCCACCAAACCTCCTCCATGGTTGACTGGAGTAGAGTGCCCCTTTTGAACACATGCCCTAGTAAATCAACAATCATTATTCCAAATAGAAAAATGCCTTACTTGGTGATAATTGTTGCTCTAACGGCACTNATCTCGCCTGATATATCTTCAGCCGAGGATCCTTCTCAACAATCTCATAGCGATACGCAGGGTGGACTTATGGATGTATATTTCCTCGACCTACCCTGTGATATCAATTCTACATGTGAGGTTTCAAGACCTGCTCATTTGGTTGAATATTTTGGAGCTGATTGGTGTGAACCATGTGAATCGTTAGAATTATTTTTGAATACATTAAATTTTGATGACGTTGCGTTAATCCAACATCATCCATCTGTCCTTGACCAGAGTTACCTTAATCATTCGAAAGAGGTTTTTGATAAAGAATATCGGCTATTATTTATTCCGTCATTAATCGTTAACGGTAATAGTTTGCTAACCGGTTCAACTCAGGGAGTGGAATTAAATCAAAGTTTGATGATCACTGACAGCGGTTTTGCGGGCCTAGAAAATATCTCTGTCGAGAATGGCATCCTTTTTTGGAACACATCTACAGAATATAATCTAACTATTTGGAAGTTAGAGCAAACAGAACATGAGTATGATAACAGAACTTTGCCTTATTTAGCAGTCGAACGTGTGACTTTAACAAATGATAATCGTCAATATGACATCAGTCTATGGTTGAATCATTCAGGTGGAAGGTTGGTGTTTATTTTGCAAGACGATATCTATCCAAAACCACTAGAATCGATTTCAACCAGTCCGACCGGAGATAAATTTCTCAGCGATGGAGTACAAGATAATAATCAGCTTTTTGCGCACAATGGGAGTTACGAACTCGCAATCATCACATTTGTAATACTGTTTTTAGCCCTCCTACCTGCACTTCTTTCGTTTAGAAATCTACAAAAACAAGGCATTGATGAAGCAGAATAATCTGAGGTAGTTTGAAAAACACCTGCCCTTAGGGTGTGCTACGACTGAGTGTCGATGTGATTGTTATGGTAAAACCGATTCGTCTCCATACCCGATTTGAAAGAGCTAGAATTATTGGGGCGAGAGCCCTACAAATTGGCATGGGTGCCCCGCTTTACGCCGGGGAAGAAGTTTTGAGAGAAGCGTTCAAAGATGAACTCATCTCTTTATACGGCTTTGAAGAAGCATCGGTTCGTTTCGTACTAGACCCACTAAAGATTGCTCTGTATGAATATGAGCATGAATTGATTCCAATAGACATTGATCCACACGAAGATTAAATCACGATTGGGAATTAAATCCGTAATATTCGGGGTTCACCACTTCTGGCAGTAATTCCCGCTTCAGTAAAATCGTTCTCACAGTCCATAAATCAACGAATATGCGGTACTTTAAAGTCGCATCTAGGTAATCCACGCCGCTAGAACCTCCAGTCCCCATTCTTCTGCCAATCATTCTCTCTACCATTCTTGCGTGAGAATTCCTAAACAGTAATATTGATTCTTCGGCAATAATTCAACAAATGAATCAATAAGTGTTCTAGGCCATGCTAGGAGTGGTAGATTTCGGTACGATTCAATGAACAATAGACCTGCTCTTGATCGGTTTACTTCACCTTCGGGAATTAGAAAATCCTTGGCATTTTGTATTGATTTTTGTAGGCGGTCTCCGAGTGTTGATTCGTTACCATGGCCAATAGACGTAAAATGAGAAATTACCATTTTTGAATGTTCATTCATTGCAATTAAGTGGCTATTGATATAATCAGATACCACCTGCTTATCATTTGATTGTCTTGGTAATGAACCGTTTATTGGAGTACGAGAAAGCCAATTTGTCAGTAATTCGTTTAGTGATGGAGAATTAATCATAGCTTCAAATTCGTTTACTACCGATGACGATATTTTACCTTCGCTTTCTAAGCGTTTCATGTGATTTAACGGATCCATTCCCGCATCTCTTTGTTGCTGTTCTAAACCCAAGATAATCTCAATTTGGCGTAATTGCCATGATTCAAAACCTGACGAAGTCCCCAGTCTATCTCTGAATGACAAGAAATCTTGAGGTGTTAATGTTTCCATTACTTTCCACTGGTGTGACATTAAATTGAAGACCTCTGTAACTCTCTTCAGATGATGGACTATTTTTGGCATAGATTGTTCGCTTATGTTGTTACTATCCATTAATTTGTGAACTTCTTTCAACTCAGAGATTACGAGTTTGAACCATAACTCAAACGCTTGGTGGACGATTATAAAGTGTTTCTCATCATTACCAGGTGCAGGATAATAACCACTGGGACCTTCTTGCAATTGTAGCATTTCTTCTAATCGAAGATAATTACCATATGTCATCCTATCTGAGGCATCTTGCCCTTCCATGGTAAGGGGATGGTTAGTCGAGACTTGAACTTTCACTGTGTATTTATGAGAAAAGACATACTGGAAATTATTTCTTTGGCCATTTATGTCTCAAAAATAAAAATAAGTCCATAATGCTCATATGGGGGACACTAAACCACTCGGCATGGGCGTAGACAACGGTACACTGTCATCGTGGCTTTCCGACTANGACCTAGACAATCTAACTATTGGNGTTGTCGCATCTCATTCATCATTACAAATCCTTCACGGCGCAAGGAAAGAGGGTTTCAAAACTCTCGGAATCGCGGTTGGTGAAAATCGAAGAAAGTTCTACCAAGCATTCCCTGGTGCTGAGCCAGATGAATGGTTAATTTTAGAAGACTATAGAGAGATGCTCGACTACGCAGAATGGTTTCGAAAGCGCAATGTGATAATCATCCCTCATGGTTCATTGGTAGAATACTTAGGGTCAACTAATTTTAAGAATTTACAAGTTCCTACCTTTGGCAATAGAGGGATTTTGCATTGGGAAAGTAGTAGACAGAGACAGAGAAAATGGTTGGAAGCGAGTGGCTGTGACATGCCAAAGGTTCTCGAAGACCCACATGATATCGATGGCCCAGTTATTGTCAAGTATGCTGGAGCTAAGGGTGGCAGGGGCTACTTCATAGCAAGAGACTACCGTGACTTTCGCAGAAATGTCGATATTGAAGAAGAGTTCACAATTCAAGAGTATGTTTTAGGATGTCGTTACTATTTACATTTCTTCTTCGACCCAATCGCAGACGACGGTTATCAGGTTCAAGGTAAGGGAAAACATGCGGGCAGAAATCTTGGCCGGCTAGAATTGCTCTCCATGGATAGAAGAGACGAATCCAATGTTGATGAATTTTACAAATTGGGCTCACTGAGAGATCTTCGTGAAATGAGTTTAGAACCATCATTTGTAGTAACTGGAAATCAGCCAGTTGTGATAAGAGAATCACTGCTTCCGAGAGCCTTTGAAATGGCTGAGGGAACTGTCGCTGAATCGTTTGTGCTAGAAGAGGGAAGTCGTGGAATGATTGGGCCATTCTGCTTGGAGACTATCGTTACTGACCAGTTAGATTTCAAAGTCTTTGAAATAAGCGCAAGAATCGTTGCAGGGTCCAACCCATTTGTGGGCGGTTCACCGTACTCCGATATTAATGAAGAACGAATGTCTACCGGCAGGAGAATCGCCCGATCGATTAACAAGGCAAAGCAAGAAGGACGCTTGACTGACATTTTGTCATAATCAAAGATTCAAATCATCATCTTCGATTTTGATTTCAATTTCGGGTTCCTCATATGACTCTGGCACTTCTTCAGTGACAGATTCTTGTTCAATGACTAATTCCTCTTTAGTGAGAGATTCTTCATTTTTGCCAGATATTAAATTCATTTCATGACGGATGGCATCAATTTTCGATTGCCTTTCTTCCATAGTTGGTACAGTGAATTGAGCTACCAGTTGTATCGGATCACCATGCGATAATTTACCATCGAATTCAAGTAAATCGCCAACATTGTTGACAATTATCTTGAATTTTGTTGGGTCTTTTGTCCGACGTTTTTTGTGCTTCTTGTAATGATGAACGTAGACTTGGTACACGCCAGGCTGCGCAGTGCCATCGCTCCACACGACATTCTCTACAGGTTTTTTTGTCTCAGGTCTAACATTTGCATCGACGTCTAACTCTCCACCGCATTCCGATAGCTTGTTTCCACCATGAATCCTCTCCCCGGATGGGCACACCACATGCAAATCAAGATCGTTGTAATTGTCCCACATCAGAGATACCTGAACATCTCCAGAACGGGCGCCTTCTCTATCTAATCTGGATTGAAGTTCTTTCATGGCGGTTTCCGCTGCTTGTTTTGATTCGAGTTCCTCTTGTTGCCTAGCTGCTTCGAGCTCAGCTAACCTTTGTTCCTCTGCTGCTGCAAATTCGGCTTGCCTTTCCTTTTCCTCTGCTTCTCTTTCTTGTTCTAACTTAGCAGATTCTTCCGCTTCGATACGCATCTGTTCCTCTAAACTTGTCTTAACATACTCTACTTGAGCATCCCTAGCGGGAACTTCAAACTGGCAAACTAGTTTTATTGGATCACCATGCGTTAAATCCCCGTGATATTCACGATAATCACCAACATTGTTGACTATGATTTGGAATCCCGTAGGGTCTTTAGTACGACGCTTCTTATGCTTTTTGTAATGGTGAACATAAACTTGGTAATTTCCTGGTGGGGCTGTTACTCCTGGCCAAACTACATTTTCAACCGGCTTTTTGGTTTCTGGCCTTACATTAGCATCAACATCTAATTCTCCGCCACATTCTGATTTTTTATTTCCCCCGTGAATTCTTTCACCAGACGGGCAAACAACGTGAAGATCGAGGTCGTTGAAATTCTCCCACATAAGAGAAATTTGAACGTCGCCGGACATTGCGCCCTCTCTTGAAAGCCGGGCTTGCAATTCTGACATGGCAGCCTCGGCTGCTGCTCTTGATTCCATTTCCTCTTGTAGTTTAGCAGCCTCTAATTCAGCGAGCCTCTGCTCTTCAGCGGCTGCCATTTCTGCCTGACGCAGTTCTTCCTGTTCTTGACTTAGTCTTGCTTCCTCTTGAAGACGTAATTCAGACATTCTAGCCTCTTCTTCAAGTCTTCGACGTTCGGATTCTTCTTGCTCTTTCCTTTGTTGATCCTCAGCTTCTCGCCTCAGGCGTTCTTCTTCTTCAAGNCTTAGCCTTTCTTGTTGACGTCTCAATCTTTCCCTTTCAGCTTCTTCAGCTAATTTTCTTGCATTTTCGGCTGCCCGCAGTTCGGCTTCTTGCACTGCAAGCTTTGATTCAATTAATTCGGCTCTTCTTCGCCGAGCCTCAACTATTGCTAATTTCCTATCGATTTCTTGTTTGGTTCTACCAAAGCTTGGCGCTCCAGCGTCTTGTCGAAGACCCTCGGCAGACATCCCGGGGCGCATGTTCAATTTCGCATCGCTGCGTACAAGTACATACCACATCCCAAACAAAAAACTGCCACTGAGGGCACCCATTGCGGCCATAGTTACGGGCTCCATCAGGCCATCCATGGAGAACTAGTCTTTTGAAGCATCGGTTGAACTGCGACTATCACTGGAATAAGGATTGGCAATATAACCCTTACAAGATAATGCAAAGTATTGAGAAATAGGAGATTGTCGGGCGACCATGGGAAAACGGGATGTTATGACAGAAATACTTCCAAAAGGCAGGGGTGTTTGGGTTCCAATCGACCATGGAGTTACAGATTTTCCTTGTGAAGGCTTAGAAGATATCGAGGCGACGATCAAATCGTTGATTGCTGGCAAGGTCAATGTTATAGTTGCTCACAAAGGAGTAATTGACAAATTTAGTCATCTTTGTCAGGGAACAAAAACTAGCATGATTGCTCATCTTTCTGCCTCAACACGACATGGTGGAAAAAATAATAACAATAAGGTCCTGGTAGGAGACGTTGATGAAGCGATAATGAGAGGCGCAGTAGGCGTATCTTGTCAAGTTAACATAGGCTGTAAAAAAGAATCTGCGATGCTTGAGAGAATGGGACATATTACCACTAAAGCATACCTGAGTGATGTGCCCGTACTAGGCATGGTATATGTTAGGGGAGAGAATGTCAATCTGATGAAAAATGATTCTACCAACGGATATGCTCATGCTGCACGAATTGCCTTTGAGTTAGGTTGCGACGCAGTAAAAACCGTATGGACTGGTGACAAGGATAGTTTTTCTAAAATTTGCCGCAGTGCCCCGGTACCACTACTAGTTGCGGGTGGTCCATCAACCGATGACAGTAAAGAAATACTAACCATGGTTAAAGCATCAATTGAAGCAGGTGGTTCCGGTGTTTGTATGGGAAGGCAGATTTTTGCTCACCAAGATGTCACTGCAATTTCTATGGCGATTGGAATGATTGTTCACAATAATGCAAGTGTTGAAGAAGCGCTTGAAAAATATGCATTGTAAGGTGGTTATATTGCAAATTTGGTGTGATTGTCGTACGGATTCTATACCAAAAGACCTCGATGATGTTTTTGATTTCACCCTAACTAGAGACCGAAGTGGTGACTTCAATTTAGATGGAAATAAACTAATCCGTAACGATTCTTTAGTAGGTTATGCGTTTGTGATTGATGGCATTGAGAGTTATGAAAATGTGAGAAATAAAATAGGTTTGGTCGAATGGATAATTCTCGACTTTCCAAACTGGAAGATGATTCCTGTTGAAAATGCTATCTCAGAATGTGAAGGCACTGGCACCAAAATAGCCGTTGTAGTTGATGATGTCAAAAATATAAACGGCATTGCATTTGCCCTAGAAAAAGGCGTAGATGCAATCATAATCAAGAGTGTAGATAGTCTGATTCAGGTTTGCAGTGTCGCAAAATCACAACGTTTAGAAAATGATTCCGGAGAAAATAACAACTTGGTTGAATCCCTCGATAATCTACAATTAACTGAATTGACAATTACAAAAATTGACTCTGGCGGTGTTGGTGAAAGATATTGCGTAGACTTAATCTGTTTAATCTCCCAGGGTGAAGGTATGTTAATCGGTTCCAGCTCATCATCTATGGCTTTGGTGCACGGAGAGGTAATTGAGTCTGAATTTGTCCCTGCTAGACCGTTTAGAGTAAATGCCGGTCCCCCACATTCATACATCCTAATGGCCAATGGGAAAACTAAGTACCTGTCTGAACTACAACCCGGGGACGATGTGATGCTAGTGTCGGAAAATGGATCTACAAGGAGTGCGACTGTCGGTCGATTAAAAATTGAAAAACGCCCTTTTTTGCAAATTTGTTGGGAAAATGACTATCAAATATCAAACTCTATTTTCCTCCAACAGGCAGAGACCGTTCGCATCCTGTCTCGAGTTGGAGTGGTGAATTCAGTGACAAACCTAGAAATCGGTGACACGATTCTATGTCATGAGTCAGACCACACCAGGCACATAGGCAACAAAGTGTCGATTAGTTCTAAGGAGGTGTAAAATGGCTGTAATCGGTACCGGTCAAGCCCATGGCGCCTGTAGTTTGTTACACGCAGCAGGCACTGGATATGGGGCCTCTTTATCGCTTGATTTACCAGTAATTGTGAAAGCACTTGACAGACCAAGTAAACGAAAACTGAAGGATCATGATAACCTTCTTCCTACCGTTGTTGATACTTGGGTTGAAAACCAATTGCCACTACCAAATGGTTTGGGAAAAGAAGACATTTTTTGGGCCGTTGCTTCAAAAATACCACAAAGTAGGGGATTGAAATCTAGCGCTGCGATATCGGTGGCTGCGGTAAAAGCACTTTGTGACGCGACCCAAACCGAGTTAGATGATGCTGAAATAGTTAGTTTATCGTCCCAAGCACAAGTCGCTGCTGGAGTCTCAATAACTGGTTCAATCGATGATTCATGGGCTTGTCTAACTAAAGGATGGAAACTTATCGATGCGAATTCCGAAGATATCAATGAAGGGGTTGTTATGGAAGGGCCAGGATTAAATCCTGATGATTGGGTGGTTTTGATTGCCGCAAGAGATCCGAGAAAAGATAGACCGCAAATAGAAGACTTCGCTCCNATGTTTAACGAATTTGAAAAGGCGTTGATTGCTTTACAGCAGGGCGAGATACTGAATTGTCTTACCATAAATGGCCGCGCGATGTGTTCGGTAACTAATGACCTTCAAGGTAGAAAAATATCTAATGATGCTTTCATTAATGGCGCCCGATCATCTGGAATGAGCGGCTCTGGTCCTGCGGTTTTGATTATAGTTCCATCACTATTGCAATCATCCTCTAATCGAATAAAATCTAACTTGAAAAGATTAATGCCAGAAAATCTAATCATAGAAACTAAGTTTTTGTCCATGGATTCAGACGAATTAGAATTGTAACCATATTGCGCAGGTTCTTGAACTAAAGCCTGTAGGATTTACCGATACCGATGCAGATGAGTTTAGGTGAAGTCCTTCGACTTACCTTATTTGGTACCAGTCACGGTCCACGAGTTGGCGCCTTCCTTGAAGGCGTTCCCAAAGGGATAGCAATAAGTCCTGAAACCATCCAACAAGCAATGAATGAGCGAAAACCAGGAGGCAAGTATGCAAGTAAGCGTAAAGAGTCTGATGTTGTTGAATTACTCTCAGGAGTAAATGATTCAATCACAACTGGCGAAGTTATCGAAATATCTATCAAAAATACCGACGTTAGGTCAAAGGATTATTCATTCCTACCTCACCAACCTAGACCTGGTCATCAAGATATGGTTATGATGATGAAGACTGATGGCAACGCAGATTTACGTGGGGGAGGTACCTCTAGTGCGAGGCTAACTGCACCAATAGTTGCGGCTGCGGCAATTATAGCGCCAATAATCAGTTACCTCAAAATCACCATTAATGCCCATGTTTCATCGATTGGGGCAATTAATTCAAAGCCAATATCTGCCTGTCCAGAAAAATGGGCAACTGAGACGTGTCAAGCCATTAGGTGTAGGGATCCTGAATCTGCTAAGGAAATGGCCAAAATTATTGAGCAAAGCCGAATGAACCTAGACTCTATCGGCAGTGAAGTCGAATTGCAAATCTCTGGTATGCCGATAGGAATCGGCGAGCCATGGTTTGATGGAATTGAGCCTTACTTGGCTAGGACCATGATGTCAATACCCGCTGCTAGAGGAGTTGAGTTCGGAGAAGGCTTCTCTGTTGTAAGAATGACCGGTAGTGAACACAATAACCCTTGGGGAGGGGATAAAGAAAATCCTATAATGTTAGGAGAAAAACCAGATGGTGCATTGGCTGGTTTGTCGACCGGTTCTGACTTATTCTGTAAAGTTGCCTTTAAGCCACCATCCAGTATCCCAAAAGAGCAACTCACCCTCAACCTAGAAACCAACCAACAAGAACCTTTGATTGTAAAAGGTAGGCATGACCCTGTGCTTGCTCCAAGAGCGGTTGCAGTTGTTGAAGCAATGGCCAAATTTGTTGTAGCAGATTTAGCGCTGAGGGGTGGATTCTATAATGAATGATATCGTTATACACAAATTTGGTGGCTCTTGCCTGAGAGATTCCTCGGATCTTGAAGTCATAAAAAGAATAATAAAATCCCAACCGAGTAAGATTGTAGTTGTTGTCTCTGCATTATGGGGCACCACTGATCGATTACTCAGAGCAGCTAATGAGCCGAGATACGCAACTAGGTTGGTGTCAGACCTTAGAAAACAACATCTAAGGTTCTCGCCAAAAATAGATGAGTCGATATTTGCCGATAAGTTCAACAACGTATTGAGTGGAATAGACAAATCACTCATTAATCTGTCCAAGAATCCTGATAGTTACGTTGATATCAATACCTTACTTGCTGCGGGTGAGAGACTTTCTGCACTGGTGGTTGCAAATGAATTAAGAAAACAGGGCTTGGATGCTAATGCAGTTGGTTCTGAAGATGTGGGAATTTGTTTGGATGGCAGTGACAATGCTACTAGTGTCGATATCGAAAAATCAATACAAAAACTAGACCACTCTGCATTTAGAGGAATACCAATTATTACCGGATGGTTCGGCGAAGGTCGAGACGGGAATCTGGCATTACTTAGTCGAGGAGGAAGCGACCATACTGCTGCTGCGATTGCAAGAATTTTGGACGCTAAAAAGTTGATTTTATGGAAAGACGTCGATGGAGTATTATCTGTCAATCCAAGATGGGGAGTAAATGCCGAACCAATCCCATACCTTGGTTATGACGAGGCTAGGGAGTTATCAAGGGTTGATGCACCGGTTATCCATCACACAACAATGATGCCCGTCAAAGATTCTGGCATNCCNATAGAAATTAGAAATCTGCATTCTCNATTTGTTGATAATGCACCTACAATCATAGGACCAAATATAATTCAATCAAATCAATTGAAAGCAATCGGATGTATGAGGAGCATAGCCAAAATCACAGTAGAGATTGGTGACATTGCTAGTCAAAGTAAGATGTTAGGACAGATATTGGTGCAATTAGATCAAGAAAATGTAACTTGTTGGTCGGTCAAATCCAGCCCCTCAAAGGTTGATTTCATTGTTACTCAACAACAATTAACCACCACAGAATCTGTTATTCAGCGAAGTCTACCAATTTCCAATGTNGAGTATTATTCTTGTCTGATTTCTTTTATTGGAACCAACAACAGAGACATTATTGATGATAGAGTCGAAAAGATGAATTCAAACGACCTAGAATTATCATACCTAGATTCAACGGAACTATCAGTACAATACATATGTAATACTGAGGATGTAAAAAATCTCATGAGAAAGCTATCCACAATTGTTCTAGAGAAACCAAGGGCTTAGATTATTCTGCACGCTTTTCTCTAAATTTCTGTAAATGGTTAGGCAAGTTTAGGGCGAACAGTCCACCAATTACACAGAATACAAAGAATGATCCAAGTGCTACACCATATACCGATATTAACTCTACCGACTCTTCCATTCGAGTTGCCGTATCCGATGAGAATATGCCAACGATGAATGGCAAAATTGTATTTGCCGAAAGAACGATAATTGCCAATATTGCCGCAGTTATGGGATTAATGAATAATGAGCGATGGTATTTTCCAACTATTTTCTTTGGATTCATCACATAAACTTCATTGGTTCTAATACTAGTATCAAGCATTGAGTACCTGATGACTCCGTTGGCCAACTCAAAATACATAACCAACAGTACTGCATAACTGACAACTAGAATGTTAAGCAGGGTTGGGCTATCTTGTAATTCTAATGGATCGGTGGTCAATGAAACCTTGGATGCTGCAAATCGCATAATTGCTAAAATAAACATTAGATTACTGATAAGCGTGAATCTGCCATCTCTTTGCATTGTACCCCAAAACCCTGTTCCAGCAGCGATAACAATTATGCCAATCTGCATTACAAAGGAAATTGTTAAACTACCAGTAATCATATACCACAGCGTTCCTTCTGGCGGTGAGATCATGTATGTTAGTAGTGAAAGGGCAATTAAGACTCCATATACCGCAAGTTGTAGATTTTGAACCATCCGATCTGGTGGGAGAAATTTAGTTTTTGGCACCAAAGGCCCACCAAGTAAACTTTCGATAAATGTCGGCATTTCAACAGTTGGTATTGCGTCTTTTGGAATTTCTGACCCAGAACCNGCTTGACCCGCTANTTTCTTTCTAGAAGGGGCNGATGACCTTACTGTCTTACTCTCATAGAGGACTCTTGTATCTCCGGATGGTTTATTCATTGTCATATCTACTCCTCAGAATCCTCTTGCACCAGCCAATGCAGTTGATAGTAACATATCTGGTTCCCAGTCCATAATATTGACACCTAAACCTCTTAATTCACCAATCAAAACATCTCGTTCAGTCTTCAATACTTCATATCCTGTTCGATCGATTCTTCTAGCATCAAACTCAAATTCGAGGGATGATGGTGAAAGAACAGTTACATCAAAATTCCTCGCTCGAAAGTCTCTGAGTGCGCTTACAATAGTCGGATCATCTTCCAAATTTGACAAGAATATTATCGGACTTCCTTTGTTAATATGAGGCATAATACGATTCACTACTACCTGTANTGGAATATTACCCCGAGCTACCGCCCCGGCTAACTTAGTTAAGATTACATATAGTTGCTTTTTTCCAGTGTCTCGATCCACGCTAACAACCTCGTCTCCATAGACTATTACTCCTACCGAATCTCTTCTACTGAGGAAATATTTCGCTAAAGAGGCTGCGGCTCTTGTTGAGTAAACCAATGCATTTCTAGATACTGGCCCGGTTTCAGAAACTGCTCTTGAGTCAACAATAATGATTATATCCGATACTGCATCCCTTTCTCTTTCATTAACCATTAATTTCCCTGAACGTGCGTATGCTGACCAATTTATTGCTCTGAATGAATCTCCTTCAAAATATTCTCTCAACGAGTAAAACTCTGATCCTGGGCCGGGTTGCCTGATATTTACCGCACCGGTGAAAATCTTTGGCACTCTTGACTTGACAAAGGTTTCTTTGAGATCTTCCATTTTTGGAAACACAAGGAAATCGTCGTAGACATGCATTTCTTTTTCCTTGTGAAACAAACCAAATGGGTCTTGTATTCTGACTGCAACTGGACCTATGCTGTAAAAACCTCTAAGCGGGCATTCAATTGTGTATTCTATGAAAGTCTCTCTTCTAGGGCCCAATTCCATCAGTATGTAATTTGACCCTTCCTTTATTCTCATAACCTCGGGAACCCTGTCTCTAACTTCAAGTATCTTTGGTAGTGGCGAATTATTCTGCATGCGAAGTGTTACATTCAATTCTCCATCCTCGAACAACCTTGCACTGGATAGTTTTCGCATGGCTATGACGCTGCCTAAAGCAATTCCTTCCTCACCAGACCATTCATCCGCTCTTCGACCAGAAGATGCAACATCAGCATGACCACCGAATAGGGCGGCCCAAGTTAGAAACACGAAGATGACAACTGCAATAGTTACTAATTGTTCATTCCGTAGCGTCAGGCCTAGCAAATACATTGCTATCGCTAGACTACCTAACATTGCTGATTTGCGGCTCCACATGATTAACACCCTTCAGTAGATTCAAACNGTAGGAACTGGTACTTCTCTTAGGATTGTTTGAATTACTTCACCTGCTTCAAGTCCTTTGATTTGATGCTCTGGTTTTAGAATAATTCGGTGTGCAATAGCCAGTTCAGCGACAGCTTTGACATCATCTGGGGTGACGAAGTCTCGACCTCTTAGTGCTGCAGATGCTCTCGATGTCTTCAGCAATGCTTGAGAACCACGAGGAGATGAACCAACTAGTACTCTAGGGTCCTCTCTAGTTCGAGCCACAATCTCAACCATGTACATTCTAAGTGCTGGATCGACATAAACATCCTCACATGCTTGCTGCATAGCGATAACTCTCTGTGGATCTGTGATGACATCAACATCTACTGCGTCCTTTCCTCGAGATATACGTCGCGATAGAATCTCATCTTCATCTGCACGGTCTGGATAACCTACAGACATCTTGAACATAAATCGGTCAAGTTGTGCTTCAGGAAGTGGATATGTACCTTCTTGTTCTACCGGATTTTGTGTAGCCATAACAATAAATGGCGCTGGTAATTTGTGAGTAACAGTACCGATTGTCACCTGCTTTTCTTGCATTGCCTCTAGCAATGCTGCTTGAGTCTTTGGCGGTGCACGGTTAATCTCATCAGCAAGCAGTAAATTACAGAATAATGGTCCTGGCTTGAAGGTGAATTCTCCCTTCTTTGCGTCGTATATGTTGGTACCGGTAATATCTGCAGGTAACAAGTCAGGGGTAAATTGTACACGTTTAAAGTCACATCCAAGAGCATCTGCGAAAGTGTTGGTCATTAGTGTCTTTGCTAAACCTGGATAATCCTCGAACAGAAGATTTCCATTGGAAAGAATATTGATAAGCACATTATCAATAACGTGTGCTTTTCCAATGATTACTTTCTGAACTTCAGCACTTATCGCTTGAGCGATAGCGCCAACTGCAGAAAGTCTCTCACGAATTTCTGGGGTACTCTGGTGCTTCGGCTGGGCCGGAGCGGCCGGGGCTGCTGGGGGTGCTGGTGCAGGTGCTGCTGGCATTGGCGCCGCTGGCATTGGTGCGGGCATCGGTGCCGCTGGCGCTGCTGGCATTGGTGGTGCTGGCATTGGCGCTGCTGGCATTGGCGCTGCTGGTGCAGGTGCTGCTGGCATCCCTGGCTGCGCTGGCGCAGGCTGGGGTGGGGGGGCTGGTTGCATGTCTTTTTCCTCCTAATTTCATTTACCCCAACGACGTATTTGAGGAATCACTTCCCGTAATTCTTCGTTGGAGTAGGAACGGTTAGAACTTATCAGTTCTAATAAGCGGGGATCTTTTACTAGGTACATTATTTCCGCTGGTGATTTGCGAGCAAACTCATCTCGAGTGAGGTCATTAAATTGTCTTACTTTGGATAAAAATGCTTCTCTAACTCGCATCTGGTAATGAGAGGAATCTATTTTTGTTGGCCTTTCTCTAAATCTTGTAAGATCAAAGACATGTCTCCAGTTTTCTTTTTCAGGAACTACCATGATGGCAATCGCCAATAAAGCGAACAGGTTTAGAATAATTAACCATTTTAGCACATTATCACTGGTCAGCAATACAACTGCTCCAATCGCCTCTGTGAATGGTGATGACAAGGCGCTTGATACATGTCTACTTTCATCGAAAACTAGGTTGAATTCAGCGAAATCTCTTGTTACCGAAGTGGTTATCTCTTCATTGTCAAATTCCATCATGTCATAAAATAGTGCTTGAAAATAGGGACCGTTACCATTCCAAACTACTTCTCCGCCGTCGCTTGAAAATAAAGCACTATCCCAGCATGCGTGCGAGTTGCCCAGAGCATTGGACACGTATAGGGTAGATTCGCATTGTTGCTTACCTGTTTCTTCACCAATGGTTTGAGTCCATAAGTGATTAGCCAAAACGGAGTGGTCTGAAACAAACACGATTGACCCGGTAACGTCAATTTCGCCGAAGTTATTATTCGGTTGCTCATCTAGCACCTCAATTCCTGGGAAGTCCATACGAATAATCAAGCCTGTCTTACCTTCACCAAGGGTTGGATTGTTCAGATTATCGATATTTGTATCCTGTCGAGCAATGAAAGCAGGGGTTGATGCATGAGCAAGCACCATTACTTCTCGATCATCATCGACATCTTCCTCTAAAATTTGAATGGCGGTTGCTCTATGGAACAACACTGGCATCCTACAATCATCAACTTGTGCATTAGCAATAGCAGCATCAGAACATGGCACGTGTCTTTCATCACCCATTTGGGTAACATCTCTGGTGATACTTGACGCGGCCCAAAGTTTCCTTTCATCGGGATTTAAAGCTTCACCTGAATCATCCACAACCTCATAAAATTGGAACGGGTCTACAACAGGTGCGTCAAAATACTTGACTCCAAACTCACTCGCAACTAGCTGGGCGTTGGTTGAGTTAGATGCTAGTATCACCTTGCCACCCTTTTTTGTTACAAAATCGTATATCGCAGAAGCCTCCGCTGAGTCAAATGGTTTTTCTGGCGCTGCAATGACTAGTAGCGTTCTGTGAGGGTCTCTCCAATCGTTGACCAACATTGGGGTGGACATGGTATTTGCTACAGAGTATCCAATCCCATCATCCCCAAGGTTTGCCCGCATTTCTGTGAGTTGAATATTGAAATAATCAGGATCTTGCTCATAAGGAGAAAATACAGTCTCCTTGTCGAGACTAACCAAACTGATTAGCAACACTGATATCAGAAGAGATACGGCAAATCCAACCTTGAGCCATGTCTCAAGACTAATTTTTTTGCCTTTTTCGTCAGCCACATAACTCCCCCTTTTGGATAATGCATAACGCACTAATATCCCTACGAGATTCTTTCTACTCATAATGCTTGCTCATCTATGAGCAGTTCAATACAATGGTTTGAGTTCAATGAAGGTGAGAATTCTATCTTGTTTTTCCTGAGGAAATAACGCGCCAACTGCGATTTTTTAACATCGCTTGCGCGAACAAAATACAATAGCCAATGTGAACATAAATATTACATCATAGATGCCTAGGAAATCCAAAGTATTGCTTTCTGTCAGTTCAACATCCTGATCTACATCTGAATTATCATTATTATCATTGCTAGTTTTGTCATCATCTACTGAATTAGAATTTACTATTATTTCAAAGACAGTACTAATCGTTTTCCCGTTGCCAGCCGATTTTATNGAGATAGTTACTTCACATGAACTCTCTGGTTGTGATTGAGATGCAACAATTCTAATGTCAAAATCTTTTGTTGTTGAATTATCAAGCTCAATGTCTTCTATTCCTTCTAAACCCTCAATAGATACGCTTGGACATGATTTTATCGATTCTTCTGGCATTTTAATGACATCTCTACCGTTACCATTATTGGTAACTGAAATCTGATATTCCACCGAAGATCCTGCATAGAGTGTCTCACCCTTTGACATCGATTCCAAACTCAAATCAAATACTGCTGGAACAGAAAGTTCTGCATCGATTTCTTGCGATGATGCCTGCTGATCGAATATGACTTCTTCGGCTGTCAGTGTCAGAGTCATCGAATCAGTCGGCGAACGGTCGAAAGAATACCCCGTAATATCAGAAATTTCTATACTAAATGTTTGGTTTTCAGCAGCGGTCACTGTCACAGATTCATCATATTCAACTTCAATAGGGATCGAAGACTCAGTCCATTCAACTGAAATCGCGAGATTTAGTTCAGTCATTCTATCGTTTGCCACAAAGAAATCTATTGAATCTAATATATCATCATCTCCAGACAACTCTAGTTCGTAAACGCCATCCATGTTAGTTTCCCAGCCGACCTCCCAGGAGGGTATCTCAACCTGATCTTGGGCACTTGTCTGCGGAATNNNGGTCAAAGCGAGGACGAAGGCGAGTAAGATCGATGATGCAATTTGTATAAACGGTCTCAATTACTCACATCCAATATTTTCTAACGCCCTTTTGGTTAAAATTCTAACTACAGATTTACGATAATTTGGCGGTAGTGCGGTGTTATTTACCGGTTTTACTGATTTTCTTACAGCATCAGATAATTCTGTTAGACTGGAACCTTTTTGCCATGAAGAAGTGAACTGTGATAGTTGTTCTGCATGATTTTTGGGAATTGATTCTAATGCCGTTGAAGCAATTTTCAATGTAGAATAGTCGCCCTTTTTCCACACNGCAGAAACACCTGCTTCTGGAAAATCCCACGATTCCCGAACCCGTAATTTTTGATAACTGCCCGTATAATCAAAACAATCTTTTGGCAATGTCACTTTTAGCATGAACTCCCCTGGTTGCAAGACATTCTTCTTCATCCCATCGAGTTGGTAAAAATCACTCAACGCAAGAGTTCTCTCACCTTCTGGTCCTACTAACGTGACTTCAGCGTCTAATGCCATGAAATTAGGCGCTAAATCTCCTTGATAAGTTGCAACACACAATGTGTTTTGATTTGGTATAACCCGGCAATCTGCTCCAGTACCACAATCTGCTTTGTGACACCAATCGATTGACCGTCGCCAATCTTCGCTCTGATTATACCAAAAGCATCTAGTGTCAAGGCATAAGTTACCTCCTACTGTTGCACTTTTCCTAACCAGTGAAGAGGCAATTTTTGATGCTGCTTCAACAATCAAAGGATGTATTCCATTTTCTGCAGTTAGAGATGATAGTTTGGTCATACAACCGATCTCATGAGAAGTGGCCTGATTTGCTTCTGGAATCTTTGCTAGAGAAATAACGTGGCTTTTTGGGTTAATTCGCCATTTGTAGTTCGGCAGGACATCCGTTCCGCCTGCAACCCAATCAAACCCTTCTTTTTGGCTGATTAGGGTTGAGGCAATAGTTACTGCCTCATTAATTGACGTTGGATGATGAAGGGTGAATGGTGGCATCAGCATTATCAATCGCCTCCCATTTCTCGCTGAGTTTTCTTAAGCCAAGCTCTGCCTGCCAATCCCAACTCTGCCAACTGTTCAGGATCCGGTTCAGTTGCTGTTCGCCATCCGTCTACTTGGTCTTCGAGCGGAATGTTAGGGTCAAAGCCAAACAGTACGCCATTAACNTAATGTGAAGTGTCTTCGGTTCTTTGTCTGGCTTTGTCACGCAGTTTGTGTTCAGCCGCTCTTGCAACTAATTCCGCTTGCATTGACCCATGTTGCAATCTAGGACTTGGTAAATCCAAGCAATCATCCAATTTCATAGATTTACGCTTTCGCTCGATTCCCTTGTATACGATATCTGGTGTCAAAGGCAAATCTCTAAATCTTACTCCCACGGCATCATAAACGGCATTTACGACTGCGGGAAGAATTGGTAACAGCGGACCCTCTCCAGCTTCTTTTGCCCCAAATGGACCTTCTGGGTCGCAAGACTCAATGATGATTGGTTCTACATGAGGCATCTCATGGACGGACGGAATTTTGTATTCCAACAAATTAGCATTTTGTAAATGCCCTGTCCTTCCATATACCATTTTTTCNGACAAAACCTGACCAAGACCCATGTGACATGAACCGATAATTTGACCTTTAACGGCTAGTGGATTAAGTGCTTTTCCACAGTCGTGCGCAGCCCAGACATTAGTGCATTTTACCAAGCCCAACTCTACATCAACATCTACCTCAGCAACATATGCTGAGAATGAATATGCTGGGGCAAGTCCAGCTGCTGCACCTTTGTGAACTCCACCCATGGGCGGGGATCGATAAGCGCCACTTGCAATAAGAGAGCCTTTGTCTTCCTGTGCCTTGTGGAGAGCTTTAAGATAAGAGACGCCAATAGAAGGGTCGTGCTTGTAGTAAACTCTCCGATCATTCATGACCAAGGTATTTGGGTGATATCCAAGNATATCCCAAGCTGCTTTTAGTATCTGCTCTCTAATCTCTAAAGCCGCTCTTATGGCCGCATTTGCATTCATAAAAGTCACTCGGCTGGAATAAGAACCCAAATCTACCGGTGATGTATCGCTTTCATGGCTTTTTACATGAATCATTTCAATTGGTAACGCGAGTACCTCTGCGACTACTTGAGCGACAGCAGTTGTGGAACCTTGTCCGATGTCTGCTGCTCCAGTATGGACTGTTACTCCGCCATCCATATCGACTTGAATATGTACTGTGGCATGCGGGAATCGATTAGGGTCCCAATGAATAGGCAAACCTGACCCTGAAATAAAGAATCCACAACCAACACCAATGCCTTTTCCAAGAGGAAGTTGGCGGAATTTTTCGTCCCAATTTGACCCTTCTCTAACCTTTTCAAGAGCATCTCTCATCCCGTTAGAAGTTATTCTAAAGCCGGTAATTGTACGACTGTGTGGAGGCAACAAATTTGCCAACCGTAAATCAATTGGATCGACATTCATTTGTTCAGCCATTTCATCTAGACCAACTTCAACCGCACACCTTGTGTTTACCGCCCCGTGACCACGCATTGCACCAGATGCTGGTTTGTTAGTCCATACTCGAGCACCGGTGTAATGGAAAGAACCTAACTCATATGGCGCAGTTGCAAGAACACCATTGTAGTATGAGGTAACATGGCCGAATGAAGCAAATCCTCCCCCATCGATCAAGGCGTCGATATCAAAGCCNGAAATTCTTCCAACATCATCAGCCGTCATCTTTACTTCGATGTCGCTAGGGTGTCTACCACGATTAATCCAGTAAACTTCCTCTCTATCAAATGTAATTCTAACTGGCCGACCTGATTTTCTCGCAAGAATTGCTGCACACATCTCGTGGGGGAATGGATCTGATTTGCCGCCAAATCCTCCTCCGACGAAGGTTCTTATCACATTTATTTGATGCATTGGAACATCTAACACCGTAGAAAGAGCCCTGTGAGTGTAGTGTGGAACTTGTTGCGGAGTGTACAGTTGCAGTCTTCCATTTGGATCCCAATGAGCCACTACTGCGTGTGGTTCGGTAAAGCCATGATGAACTCCTTCCATACTCCACTTCCCGTGTGATGATGCATGTGGATTATCGACAAGAGAACGGTCACCAAATTCTTGGAATACTCTCTTTTGTACATTGGTTTTTGATAAGTGATATTTGCCTCGCCAGTGTATTGGTTCATCGACATCCTCTAAGCCCATTTTGCGATCGAATACAGGCTCTAAAATCTCCCACTCGATTTCGAACAAAGACATGGCTTCAATAGCGATAGCTTCAGTTTCTGCACATACGCATGCTACTAAATCACCCATGTGCCTGACTTTCTCGACTGCCATTGCATGTTCATCTTTAGTTACTGGTAGAACTCCAAAACGATGAGGCGCGTCTTTTCCAGTCGCGACAGAGATCACCCCTGGTAAAGCCTCGACTTTTGCGGTATCAATTGACTTTATTTTCGCGTAGTGATGGGGAGAGCGCAAGATTTTCCCAATAGCCTCATTTGGCAACCTAACGTCATCACCATACCAAGCCTGTCCAGTCACTTTGGCATTTGAATCGACCAACTGAAGAGATTTACCCACAACTGTTCCGGTTCTGATTCTATCATGAATGTGTGAACCTGCAGGCTGTGGCTCATTACCGCCAACCGACTCAGGAATGAAATCCAAATCTCTCGGTTTCATTGTCGGATTTGAGCCACCGGAGCCGGGAGGAGGGAATACTTGTTTACCAGCAACTCTCTTACCATCCTTCCGCTTTGACGAAGAATTACCCGGTTGTTGACGATATCCTGCTGACATGGTTCTCACTTCGCATGGCCNGGTGGCATAGATGGCTCGCCTNGGCCATCAGGATGTGGGTCTGGATGAGGTGATGACGCTGGTTGTGGCGCAACGCTCTCTCCACGATGTATTTTTGCTGCTTCTTGAATCGATTCGATGATTTGTTGATAGCCTGTGCAACGGCATAGGTTGCCCTCAATTGCCTCAGCTATTTGTTGATCTGTTGGCGATGGGTTTTCTTCTAGTAACGCCTGTGAAGAAATTAAAAATCCGGGCGTACAAAANCCNCANTGTGAACCGCCATATTTTGCAAAACAGGCTTGAATTGGGGCTAGATGAGCTCCCTCTGCTAAGCCTTCAACGGTGGTTATTCGGGAGCCTGAAACTTGGCCGGCCAAGGATAAACAAGATAGTCGAGGCTCACCATCTATCATTACCGTACAACAACCACATGTCCCTAGATCACAACCACGCTTGACACCTAAAGTGCCAACTTGATCCCTCAAGACGTCGAGTAGAACGGCATTAGAGTTTATCAATAGTTCAAATTGCTTTTTGTTAACTGATGCACTCCAAATCGTTTTTTCGGCAGCGGGAGTCATTTTAACGTATTCAGAACCTACCAACTGCTCACCCATTATGCCCTATCAATGGATGCATATCAATATAGGGATGAAATGAAGGATTTCAAACCCGCGTTTTAACATTATGAAAGTCATCGTCACCGGTAAATGGTTCGCTCCAGTCATCGTCACCAGGCAGTATTAAGCCATCACCTAATCGAATCAATAAACCGCCAATTTCCCTTTGTCTTGATTGCAATTCTTGCCAATGCAATTGGTTTTTTCGCCAGTTTTTCCACCGCTTCAAATTACGCCAATTTCGCACTAATCTAGAATATAGTTTCATATGTAACTTACCGGATATTGGCCACCAAATAAGTAATGTAAAAAACATCAAAACAGGATTAATTTGAGTGAATAAAGCCAGCAGCCAATGTTTGTTTAGTAAAATATAGACGGGGCTTTCGGTTGCTAGAAACATCACTGTTACCGCAAGTGATACAAAAATCCACCAAATTGGGAACATAATCATTGCAGTACCAACTTTAAGCGTACCGTGAATTGAATCAGACACGCCCCTTTTTTTAAACTGCCACATAGTAAGATAATTTGCTTGATAAGGCGGCACATTGCCTAGCACGGCACTCCAAGTTACCAATCCTAACATCCATGAAGCCACCCAAATCCATGAGATCATAGCACCCAAGTAGCCAAATAAACCTGGCTTCTCAGGTTTTGCTGCAACATCATAAGGAGTTGCTTCAATAGATTCTAATTCTGCAAAATGACTTTTTGATTTCTCCACTAAGGAACTAATTACTTCTGGCTCGTGAGCGTTGTAGTATTCCCAACCCGCTCTCATTCTGCGCGCCCCAATGACCGACTCAGAAAAGCTCTGTCGCGCTATTTTATTCCCACTCTGTACCGCTCTCTCGGCGTGGGCAACACTCCTAGCCAGCCAAATCAGTCGCCTATCTTCCCAAGATGTCTTTGATAGACTCGCACGCTTTAATTCGGATTCTATTGCTTCTGTAACCATAATTATCCATGCTTTATCACTTGAACTCTGTTGTTCATCATCCTCAACAACGGGTGGAATCTCTGGTAATTTCATTGGCCTTTCCAAAATAACAGCCCCTCGTTCGCGAAATTTTTGTGAATTCGAATAATGCAAACCAACGGGAATCAAATTGGGTTTAGGCTTGTCATTTAGTTGAGCATTTCTAAGTGCCATCAACATGATTCTTGCGGCTCCGGTTTTTGCCCGATTAACATTTGATTTAGAGTGAGTTTTACCTTCTGGAAATAACAGTAGACGTCCACCATTAGCAATATCGTTACCGACATTCTCTAACATTATTGCGTTATTCCTTTTAGCCTTCTTAGCGCCNCCACCATCTGCGGTTCGGTAAATTGGCAGTGCACCGGCCGCCGAAAATAATCGGCCTAATAGAGGTAAATCAAACAAGGTATGTTTAGCCAAAATGGATAATTTGCCCGGCAAGGATGCGTGTAATAACACTGGATCTATCAAACCACTTGGATGCCATGCAACAAACATTATCCCGCCATCATGTGGCATATTTTCATTATCGACAATGTCTAATTCTCTAAACCATGTAGACATTAGAGAACGGTTAAATTTGCGTAAAATCCTGTAGGTTAAACCCAATTTTGGATGCTCGGGACCCTCCGGGTCTTTGAGCCATGCCATGTTGGCGTGTCACAACCTACTATTCATTACACCACCGCCTGCGGTTAGTAAAAATGGTGCGTTTTAGCATCTATTCTCTGGATTAGCATCAAGGTCTTTTTTCCTCTGATTTACGAAAATAGCTATTGCAGAGGCAACTGATATTGTCAAGAAGGTGAATCCGGGGGTTTCCTCTGATTGGACATTATAGGCTGATGCGGTATCCATCAACATTATGTCAATCGTTACAAGTGGTGACGAGGAGTGCCCCCCTGAATCATTAGATTGCAAACCACGAATGGAAATGGTGTGGTTGCCCTCAAGATCTATTCCTGGGAGATGTTCAAGTTCATAAATTATATCCAATCCCATAATTTGGCCACTGGTGTCTTTACTTTCAAAACTATGTAGGTTGGTCCAATCATGAACAATGTGATTACTACGCCATTGAATAGTTTCTATGTCTCCGGAAGTTGTGAATTTTATTGATTGCTTAGGTGTTAGATGGGTGTGTGTGTTATCGTGGGTTGGGTCTGTTGTTAATTGTATAGACATTGATTTATCGAACATATAATACTTCTCTGCGGCTGCTAATACTGCCTCTGGCGCACGGACTTCGCCATGACCGTAGACATTGTTTTGGCGATTCTTTGTTATGACATTCTGTAAATCGTTGTCATCACAACCATCAATTCCGGCTGCGTCGCCCATATAAGTACAAGCCCGGTATTCTGCAGTCTCCTGCATGAAATTTCTAATCTCGAACGGACTCAAGCCGGGATTTGCTTGAAACATCAGGGCTGCAACTCCCGCCGCTCCGGGGGTGGCCATTGAAGTTCCTGAAAAGGCGGTATAACCGTCACCCGTGTTGTGAGCAACAGACATGACATCAGAACCCACATAGGCAACGTTTGGTTTGACTCGGTTTTCTTCTGTCGGTCCTTGGCTTGAGTAAGTTGCAATGGATGAATCCTTGTCAAGAGCACCCACAGTAATNGCATCCTCTGCACTGCCTGGAGTGCCGATTGTTCCTCTACCTGCCGAATTTCCTGCAGCAATAAATAGCGTGATATCGTTGTAGACCATTTCGTTAGCCATCCTATTCACGCTATCTTCCTCTGAAGATTGCCATTCGATAATCCCAAAAGCACCAAGTGACATAGAGGCTACTCTGATATTGAATTGGTAGCGATTGTCTATGGTCCATTGCATTCCGGCCATGACAACGGCAAAGGAGCCAGAGCCACCTGAATCAAGTACTTTTACTCCCACCAATTTCGCTTGTGGAGCCATTCCGGGATTCTCGTATGTTGGAGCACCTGTTCCGGCGGTTGTTCCTGCACAATGCGATCCATGGCCTTGGTCATCATATGGAAATACTTCAGTTCCATTGGTCAGACTTGGATTGTTCACTGGGTCATAAAATGCAACAACCTTAGGATCTAGAGTTTCTGGGTCATCATCTTGATCGTCTAGACTGGCATGTGTCCCATCAATTCCTGTGTCGATAATGGCAACTGTGGTTCCAGAACCATCGTAACCGGTATTGGCCCAGGCGGTATCAACGCCGTGGAGTGCCACAGCGTCTCCGTTTTGTATGGTCATTATGCCATCTAACTCCAACATAACCACTCCAGGAAGTGTCGTGGTTTCCTCTAATAATGCGACTGGTATTCGACCAGCTACAGCATCAATCCCCGGAAGATACCATTCATGTTCATAATCAACAGATTGTTCAAGCATTTGAACATCAACAATATCGGGGGTATGATCGAAATCAACGATTATTGGTAAAGTACCGCGCTCCAAAAGAATTGGATTATCGATATGGCGTTCAATCATATCACCTATGCCGTTTTTGTTCCGGTCGACAGTCGTATCAACCCACCAACCTTCTTCCTCAACCGTTGACTCCTCAGCATCAACCGGTACTATTGCGCCTAGTGATGGTAGGAGCATTAGCGTAATCAAAGCAATCGAAACCACATTACCAATCTTTGTCATACAACTATGCGAATAATTACTGATTAATCAATAATTGGTCTCTAAGCACATGGTTTGTCAACCAATTAATCTCGCCAAGTAGCATATTCTTTGTTCAACATTTCATCCACTGAGGTGTCGGCGCTGGGGTATGCGCCCCAGTAAGATTCACGTAGTTCTTGATTGGCTGACATACAGGCTGTAACATCAGATGGCCTATCTCCAAGAGGTGAACTTTGATTCAAGTGTGCAATGATAGGCTCAATGTTGGAAAGGTTAACCAATCCCCAACCAGTTTGTGTACATGGCAAAACTGGTGAAATGGGCATGGTTCCAGATGTTGGATCCCAACCAAAATCAGGATACCAAGCAGAGAGATTTATTGCTTCTCTAAGTTGGGCATTTGAAACTGTGAAGTTGGGGCCTGAAACGAGCATACCGCCACGCTCAATAGATGCCCCAGAACCATTATCGGCAAATTCTCCCCTTAGACTTTGCAGGACGAAAGAAATAATTCCAGCAGTTCTTGGTGTGGCAAAGGAAGTCCCAGAGGTTTCATGATAGCCCTCTATGTCGTCATGGTTGGGTAAAAATTGTGTCCAATCGGCTGAAATATCTGGATAAGACCCCGACATTATTTCCTTTTGGTCGTCTCCTTCCTCAGCGTATCCAGCAATGCCAATTGACCATGGTGGCCCCGCTGTTGCATCTTGGATTGCTGGTGACGGTGAATTATCAGCTGCGCCGGTGTGTAACTTATTCTTTTCAACCACAGCGACTTTTGTCGCATCCTCAATACCAGGAACCGGGATAGAACCAATTGCCCCAAAGGAAGTCGAAATGACATCTACCAATGGCTGGTTTGCTGCGGCTAAGACCGCAGTATCAGAAAATCCTTCAACAAAGAAAATTACCGCTTCGGGGTTTGCATCGATAACCGAACCTGTCACTGCGGTGCCGTGGCCGTCAGATGGGTCATCTAAAATCAGGATGCCGCCATCGCCATCGGGAGAGGTGCCGATAATTCTTGTGCCAGGGAAATATACAATGTCAGAAGTTGTTAGATTGTCCCAACAACTTGTTCTATCAGCATCATATCTCTCCTGCCAAGTTCCATTGAAAGTTAACTCGCAGACTTTGTTGACTCCAAGATCATCAAGCAACCATTGGGGATAAGTCTCGTTAGTTCGGAAATGGTCATGATATACATTAATACCAGTATCAATCGGTGCTACAACAGAAAAGGCTCGCCAATCACTCGATTCACTTTGTGAAATAGAATTTGAAACTACCTCTTCATCGGGGGAATAAGCAANTACCAAGAATAACGCACTGATCAATATTGAAGCAATAAGCAGGCCTGCAAANACATTGCTGGATGAATCGCCACTGATTAATTCAGCCTCCATCGCCTCCGCCATGGTTGACTGTTGCATCTTTGTTAAATCAATATAACTAAACAATGAACAATTCTTTACAACCTAAACTGAGGCATATTCAAGCAAGAGAAATTATTGCATCAATCATGGAGGATAGTTTTCCAACGCAACACCTCCCCTTCCAAATGCCTGCTAGAAATTACACACTCTCACAACAATGGCGAGATTTGACTTTTATGCATTGGGAAATCGATATTGAAAAACTGCAACCTCATCTTCCCAAGGGCCTGGAGATTGATACATTTGACGGAAAGGCCTATGTTGGAATTGTTCCGTTTGTCATGAAAAATGTAAGACCTCGATGGTTCCTCAGCACCCCGTTCATATCGACATTTCCTGAGTTTAACATTCGAACATACGTAACCAAAGATGGAATTCCTGGTGTGTTTTTCTTAACATTAGAAGCAAATAGCCTCATAACTTGTAGTTACGCACCCAAGGCCTACGGGTTGCCTTACAAGTATGCGAAAGGGATGGTTAAAAAGCATGATAAAATTGTCAACTGGCAGTGTTCTAGAAACAATGGAAATTTGAGATTAACTGGAAGTACCGAAATTTCCGGCAGGCAAAGACAGGCAAAAGCAGGCAGTTTGGAAGAATTTCTCTTTGAGAGGTATAGTTTGTATACCAACAAAAATGGCAATATTATGAGAGGCTACACACACCACAAAAAATGGGATTTCCAACCTGCGAAAGTAACCATAACCGAGAATTCACTCACCGAAAGTTTTGATTTAGGAATCAAGAATCTACTGTCCCCAGAGCTTGTACATTTTTCGACAGGAGTTAGAGTAAGGACATATTCTATAGAAATTGCTGAACGTATAGGCCCAGACATAAATAGAGATTTCTTGTTCCTAGATGGTGATTGTGGTCTGTGTCATAGACTTGCTACTTTCATGGACAAACGGATGAGAAAGGAGGCAAACATCGGCTATCGACCAAATAGTTCAGATGATGCCAAACGAGTTATTGCATCAATGCCCTCAAAATACCTCAAATCCGATACAGTTTACTTGATCAGAAATGGTAAACCGTATATGAAGTCTAGTGCCGCAATAAGATGTCTCCTCTACATGAAGTGGTACTACAGGATTCTTTTCCCATTCTGTTGGATTATCCCTTTGCCGCTAAGAAACCTAGCTTACAGCATCGTCGCTAGATTTAGGCATAACATATTCCAGCGCCCCCAAGTTTGTTCATTTAGAGTTGACTGATTCAAACATAATTTTGAACCTAAAATGCTCCGCCGTTTTGAAATGTAAATCCAACTAGGAGTGTTTATGGACGACAAGAGTCAGCGTATGGTTTGGATTGACTTAGAAATGACTGGACTTGATATTGAAAGAGAATCAATCATTGAAATTGCAACAGTGATTACTGATAGTGAACTGAATATTTTAGCCCAAGGCCCTAACCTAGCTGTAACTGTTGCAGACGAATTACTTGCCGGCATGGATGAATGGAATACTACTCATC
>FUFK010046083.1_pt1 | contig 30119 bp, 27 predicted proteins | sample 1021851 | NCBI WGS metagenome assembly FUFK01 (sample SAMEA51879418, study PRJEB19060) | metagenome | reverse complement strand
AAAAAAAAAGATGCTCGTTATTGNNGTGTTTGTTGGNTTGCCTNTGATCTATTGCATCACTTGGTTGATGCTCAGTCAGTGGTCTTTTCATCAGATTAATAANNTGCTCANCGAAACGGCAAGTCAGCACAGAATTTCCATACCATTGCAGCTAAGTCGATCAGGGTTTCCTTTTTCAATCTCTTGGCACACGGAAGAATTACAGGCAGCAACATCTTTGCTGGACGGAGAGTTATCATTACAATTTTCAGGTGTTGTGTTTGGAGTATCCCTATTAGATCCTAACACGCTCAATATAAATGCTGAAAGAGCTGCCCTAACAACAATCAATCGACAAAAAGAGATATCATGGCGCTTTCGATCAAATGCTCTTGAAATCACTATTAATAAAGCTGTTGTTGGGAAGCCTCGGCTTTTGTTCGAATTAGAAACTGTTGAACTGCTTCAACAGGAGGAAACTACAACCAACCCAAACCGGGGGTATCATGCTGTCGTCAGTAATATGGTCATCAATCTTAATCAAACTTTACAACCCGANAGTCCAGCTCAAAAACCCACCATGGATGTTTCTGTAGACCTAAAAGGTATAAGATTAAACCCATCACCGTTAGATTATTTAAATGATATAAAAAATGCTTACTTAGGCATGAGTGTAATCGGCTTTTTGGACGCGAGCAATATCAGCAGCATTGTGGATTGGCGCGATGATGGCGGAACAATCGAGATCAATAAACTGAAAGTTGATACAGCCACTATCGGCCTCGAAATGAGAGGAACATTAAGTCTTGACCAGGAATTGAAACCGATAGGTGCTGGAACAGTTTTGGTTTATAGAGCTGAAGAATTTATTGAAGAAAAGATGGGAACAGGTGACATTTCAAGAACTGAGGGGTTGATGATACAGCTAGCACTGAGTTTATTACCCAGAAAAATGAACAGCAATGGCAAACTATCAATTCAAATACCTATAACTGCTCAAAAGGGGAAACTCCAGCTAGGTCCTTTTATGATAACTGAATTATTTAGCATCGTTGGGTGACGGAGGTATATCCTGACGGGCATCTATAACCCCGCGCCTAATATCTCGAGTGCGGGTAAAAAGAGCCTCCAACACATCACCTTCACCCCACCTTATTGCTCTTTGCAAAAGTGACAAATCCTCTGAAAATCTCTGNAACATTTCTAAGACTGCCTCGCGNTTATTTAAAAANACATCCCGCCACATGACAGGATTAGAACCAGCAATTCTGGTAAAGTCTCTAAAACCTGATGCAGAAAAGCGGATGACATCAGCTTGCGTTTGATCTTCTAGATCATCTGCAGTTCCAACAATTGTATAGGCTATAAGGTGCGGCAAGTGTGAGGTTATAGCCAGTACCTTATCATGATAATTAATATCCATTTCTTCTACCATAGCTCCGACACCTTCACATAGTCTTCGCATTTTGGAAACCGCATCCCGATCAACATTTTTAAAAGGTGTTAAAAGCCAGTAACGCCCTTCAAATAGACTCGCGAAGCCAGCCTCTGGCCCTGACTTCTCTGTTCCAGCTATTGGATGCCCTGGAACCAAGTGAACATTATGGGGAATATATGGGATTATTTTTTCAATAGGCTGCGCCTTTACCGAACCAACATCACTTAGAACACAACCCGCGGGTAGACTCGGCGCGATCTGCTTAACAATCTTTTCATACGTGCCAATGGGTGTGCAAAGAATGACGCAATCGGATCTTGAAACAGCTTCGTTTATGTCGTCACAAATGGTGTCAACGATCCCTAGGTCTGAAGCCTTAGCTAGGTTGTCTTTATCACTGTCCGTTGCGATTATTTCTTGGACTAACCCTGCTTTTGACTTTAGGGCGCGAGAAAAAGAAGAACCAATCAAACCAATTCCGATGATCGTGATCCTTTGGAAAATAAAGGTGCTTTGAGTGTCGGAGTTTGAAGTCACAGATTCATTCCCCTCTCAGAAATTCTGCAACATTTTTTACAACGATTTTCATCTCATCCTCTGTTCCAATAGAAAGCCTTAAATAGTCAGGTGCGCCGTAGCCACTCATACCACGCGTCATTATTCCTCTACTGGCTAGAAAGGATCCTGCATCATTGGCTGTTTTCCCATCGTCATTTGGAAATTTCACCATAAGAAAGTTAGTAATGCTTGGGAGGCAGTTAAGACCAAGCTCTTCAAATTTAGAAGCAGTCCATGTCCGCCATTTTTCATTATGCTCAACTGCTTTATCAATAAACTCCTGATCATCAAGAGAAGCTACAGCAGCAGCCACTGCTGCTCTATTAGCTCCAAAAGGCTGTTTGACGACATGAAGAGCATCAATGATATGAGGTTTTGCATACCCCCAACCCAAACGCAAGCCAGCTAGCGAATAGAGTTTAGAGAACGTCCTTAGCATTATTACATTTTCGTACTTATCGACCAACTCAGCGCCGCTTGAATAATCATTACGAACAACAAATTCAGAATACGCTGCGTCTATCACTAGGAGTACATCTTTAGGCAGTTTACTGTGAAGTCGCGCGACTTCATTACGCGAGAGATACGACCCAGTGGGATTGTTAGGGTTGGCAAGGAAAACAACACGCGTTCGGCTGGTGACACAATCTAAAATAGAATCCACATCAACTTTAAAATTATTATCAGGAGCGGGTACGGGACTGCCACCAGCCACTTTCGTTGACATTGGATACATTATGAACCCATATTCCGTATGAATGGCTTCGTCACCCGGATCCAGATATGCCTGACAAATCGCCATAATCAACTCATCTGACCCACAACCAAACACCATGTTCTCTGGGTTTAGGTCGTATTTCGATGCAATTTTCTCGGCAAGTTCTACTGGTTCCTCTTCTGGATACCAATGTAAAAGGTTAGATTGTTTCTCCATGGCTACTAATGCCTTCGGACTAGGACCAAATGCGCCTTCATTGGCTGAAAGTCTGATAACACGATCTGTCACAGGTGCCCCAAGGTTGGGCTGGTAGCGCACCATTTCTGCTATCGTTGGCCTTGGTTTAGGTTGAGTCATTTTTACCTCTAAAAGTCATTAATGCTAAGAAGCTGATATTACATTTGCGAAATTGCCAATATGCAGGCACGTCGCTCCTCCTGATACTTTAAGGCTTTCAGTATATCCATCCACAACTGCCAATTTCCAATTACAGTCAGGCCCCAAGTCGATTACGTATTTGTAGGCTTCACCAGCCTCGCCTTTAATAGCAAACAAGCTGCTGTCATCGCCAGTCTCTTCTGCTTTCTGTTTAGCAATCATTGCCAGTGATTTTGTCGCACCTTGTCTTTTTATGATAGGTACAACTGATATCACTTTGAGATTATTTTCTTCAGANACTTCGACAAATTTATCCCAACANNTACCATCCAAGTTATCCCAAAATCCAGGCACCATACCAATATGCGCTGCGCCTTTCGTAATTTCATCTAATACTTCTTGAAATATAGAAAACTCAATAATTTTAGATGAGGAGCCACAGTAATCTTGAGCAAGATCATAGTAATCACGTGACGGCAGATAAGCAGCAGCCGTTATTTGAGTTTGTTGATTAAGATTGGCGCTCAAGATTTCACGCCATATTCTATAAATAGAATCAGCCGATAGAGGTGGTGTGTTTCGAGAAATAAGCTTTCTCAATATCTGCGCTTCTCTTCCTGGGCGCAGATTAAAACCGGAATTAACTTTTTTTGCTTTTGCAACCTCTTGGCCTATTTTAATCCGGCGCGTTAACAGCTCGTGCAATTCCGTGTCAATTTCGTCTATTTCTTCTCTTAATTCCTCAAGCGTTTTCAAACTTAATCTCCGCCTCTAGTTGCTTTACGAGGACCCTGGCGAGCAACTTTTAAACATAACGTCCATCACGTGCGTCATATATCTTTCATGATCGACAGATTTGATTAACATGATGCGCCCGTCCTTAAATATACAACAGTTTTGAATAGTTTTCTAAGCTAAAAGCCCAAAAACTAATCTTTAGAGCTGAAGTATCTTTTAGATAANCACTTAGTATTTATCCAAATTTGTTAATCTCGCGGAAGACGCCGGAATCATTCTAGTTGCCCGGCTCCTGATTTTCTTAATCGGGCTTGCCGCATAAATTTGTTTTGCAGCTTCAACGATNAGCACGCCTCCAAGATGTTTTAACCATCGAGAGCCAAGATCTTCAATCCCACTGGCAGATCTAAGCACAACCTTCCTTGTTGACGGAGGTATGAATAAAGCCCTATCTATCTTCTCTGGAATAAACATGCCATCTCGCAATAATCGCGTCAGCTGAGAACTAGAATATGGCTGTCCAAAGCCAAAAGGCGTACGGTCAGTACGTGCCCAAACGCCACTCCGGCTTGGAACAACTATAATCAAGCGACCATCACCTCTTAATATACGCCAAATTTCCTTGAGCATGGGTCTTAAGTGTTCGGTGCATTCCATACTATGTACAACAATCAACCTATCGATAGATGAATCCTGAAAAGGTAATTCATCATCTTCAGAAATAACCACTCTATTTAAACCATCAACCGGCCAGTATGTGCCACCCTGTTGCGCGGGCATTAATGCCATTACATTATCAGCCTCTGTAAGAAAGGGACGCAGAAATGGTGTAGCATATCCAAAACCCAAAATTGTTAGCCCATTTGTATTAGACCAAATTGCCCTTATTTTACGGCGTATCAAGCGGCGGGTAACCTGCCCCAAACCAGTACTATAGAACTTGGCTAGATCAACTGCGTCTATATACATAAGGCTCCTGACTCAACAAATAATTGTAGGCTACTTAATCAAGTCGGTAAGTTTTTACGACGTCCAAATCGGGTTCAAACCCAAGTCCAATGCCATTCGAAACTTTAAAGCTTCCCCCAACTGGGTCAAAAATTTCTCTTGGATATAATGCTGCCTCTGGCTCAATGAATATCCGTTCTATCCAACCTGGATTCGCGATGCTTTGAGCCAAATGAAGTGTTGCTAGAAATCCAGGACCAAAATATGGCGAGTGAGGCATAAGCTGGGTCCCAAAAACTTCTGCCAATGCTGCTATTTTTCTGAACTCCGTAATCCCTCCCACTTTAGCTACACTTGGCTGCGCGAAACTAACTGCTCCACTCCTTATCATTTTTTTAAATTCAAAAGCGGTACACGCATTCTCTCCGGCTGCGATGGGGACGCCGGTGTCAGATGCTAGTTTGGCTAATGAGTCAAAATCCTCTGGCGGGTTGATCGGCTCTTCCAGCCAATGAATATCAAATTGTTTCATTTTCAAAGCCATTATCCGAGCCTCTTCAGGCGTCCATGGGCAGTTTACATCAACCATCAATAGGGCTTCCTCACCTGCAGTGTTACGCGCGGCCCTAACCTCATCTATACCTATCTCATGAAGCTTGATTTTTTCGTAACCTAAGTTTTTAGCAAAATCTACTCTGTCGCCAACACAATCTGGATCTTCATAGCGAAACAGGCTTGCGTATGCTGGCACATTCTTTATGCGAGATGCACCCAAGAACTGATAAAGCGGCAAACCAGCCGCTTTAGAAGCTATATCCCAGAGCGCTATATCCAAGCCAGATATAGCAAACATCGTAATGCCGTAGCGACCAAATAAGTGAAGCGCCTGCTGAAGTTCGCTATTGATATTGACCACATCCAGTGCATCCTTGCCAATAACACGCGGAATCACCATGTGCTTCAGGGCCTCTGCGACTGGCCTTCTGCACTGGAAACTAAAAGCGTCACCCCATCCTGTAATGCCACTGCTTGTCTCTACTTTAACCAGACAAAAATCTAGTTTACCCCAGTTCAGAAAACCCACCTGATCCTTTTTGGATATACCTTTATCAAACGGCATCTCCATTTCGATAACTTCTATATGCTCTATTTTCATGTTCCGTCCTCACCAGTAACGCACCTTANCTATTGGCGCCCCCCATTTATTGATGTTATCTTTTTCNGATGTAAANATTATTGGAGTATCAACAATGCCACCATTTGAGATTATTGTCGTTCCTGCGCTTTCAGACAACTACATATATATAGCGCATGACAGCTCAAATAAAACAACCCTTGTAGTGGACCCCTCAGAGGCCAAGCCCGTTGTTGATGTTCTCAACGCGCGTGGCTGGACAATTACCCATATTTTGAATACGCACCATCACGGCGATCATATCGGTGGAAATCAGGAGCTTTTGGAAAAGTATAACCCAATACTAATCGGCCCTTTATCAGAAGAATCTAGAATTCCAAACATGCACCAAATGATAAAAGAGGGCGATACAATTGATATTGGTGGACATGAAGGCTTGGTTTTTGAAACGCCAGGTCATACCAATGGACACATAGCTGTTTGGTTCGAGGACTCGGACGCCCTCTTTTGCGGAGATACGCTCTTCGCTCTTGGTTGTGGGAGAGTATTTGAGGGAACGATGGAGCAAATGTGGACCTCGCTCAAAAAACTCCGGTCTTTGCCGAGTTCGACAAAAATTTTCTGTGGTCATGAATACACATTGTCAAATGCAAAATTCGCCCAGAGCATTGACCCTCAAAATGAAGCTTTACAGCAACAAATTAAGAAATTCGAGTCCATGAGGGCCGATGGCATTCCTACAATTCCCACCCTCCTAAAAGATGAATTAAACACGAACCCCTTTCTTAGAGCCGACGATATATCTTTTGCAAAAACGTTAGACCTAGAAACTAATGATCCCGTAGCAATATTTGCAGAAACTAGAAGTAGAAAAGACAATTTTTGACCACCTTGAGAAGACAAGGCTTTGGAAAAGCTTTTTTTCAGCGAACCGTCTCTAATTGAAAATTTCTGGCAGTAAATTAGAGCGNTGCACGTGCATTAAGTGCCTGCGCGATCGTACCGTCGTCTAAATATTCAAGCTCGCCGCCAACCGGCATACCGCGCGCTAATCTTGAGATTCTAACATTACTTTCGGACAAAGCTTCACTCAAATAATGCGCCGTGGTCTGTCCGTCTATTGTTGCATCCATAGCCAGGATGACTTCACTAACATCTGGATTNGATGCCCGTTTTATCAAATCCTCACATCTCAAATCCTCCGGGGACACTCCNTCTAATGCTGAAAGCAACCCCCCCAAAACATGGTAATATCCTCGATAAACGCCAGACCGTTCGAGTGCCCAAACGTCACCCACTTCCTTCACGACACAAATAGTGGTGGTTTGACGGTTTTCGTCACTACAAATTCCACATGGGTTCGCAGAGTCAAGATTGCCACATACATCACATGCNACTACTGCCTCGGCTGCCTCTGATATCGCCTTGGCAAGAGGCCTCATAAGGGCATCTCTTTGTTTGAAAAGTTGCAAAGCCATTCTCGTAGACGATCGAGGTCCCAAACCTGGGAGCTTCGACAACAGATATATCATTCTATTCAATTCACCTGGGCCTTGTGTCTTCATGGCTGAGGCCTAAAAAGGAAGTTTAAAACCAGGAGGTAAGGGTAACCCCCCCGTCATCTCTTGCATTTTTTCAGAAGCTTTACTTTCAACTTTTACCTTTGCATCGTTGACCGCGGCCACAATCAAATCTTCTAGTATTTCAACATCTTGGGAATTTACAATCCCCGGATCAATCGTTATACGACGCATGTTTCCCTTGCCATTCAAAACCACAACCACGGAACCCGCTCCGCTACTTCCTTCAATTTCTAAATCTTCCATTTGCTCCTGCATATTCTGCATTTTTTCTTGCATTTCCTGCACTTTTTGCATCATCTGACCAAAATTTTTCATTTTCTCTCACTCTTTTCTCAATCTTTAATAGTTCACATGATATTATCATTCACGGTCGGTGTGGCGCACTATTTTCCTCACAGACTTTATCTCTGCACCCGGAAAATTGCTAAGCACAGAGGCCACTATGGGATCGTTTTTTGCGTTCTTTTTTGCTTCAAGTTCTGCGTCAACCATCTTTTCCCTAAGGGTCTTTTCGCCAGTACTTTGCACCAACGCAATTTGCCACGGAGTGTCCGTCCATTCTGAAAGTAACCTTCCTATGCGNCCNGGCAAGTCTGNATCAATATCTCCCGTGTCCTCTATCTCACATAATCCAGCCTCAACACGCACCGGTTTAACTTTTTCGATGAGGTTTGCATGAATGATGGCTTCTCGTTTTTTTTCAAACATATCCACGATCTCAATAAAATTACTCGGACATCTTTCAATATCGGGGTCATTTTCGTTGATATTTTTGACGTTTGTAGAGCTACTAGCTATGGATAGAAGTGCGTTATCATCTCTTCCTACTTCAACTTTTTTTTTTTGCTCCACCTCTAATGGTTGCGTCCCTGCACCAGCAACCGGTTTATCGGCCAGATAGACTAGGCGTATGATGAGCATCTCTAAGGCAGAGAAAGGCGAAAACGAAGTTTGGACCTCCTCAATCCCCTTCAACAACATTTGCCACGCTCTCCCCAATTGCACCATGGGGGCTTTCTGGGCTAAATTAAAACTCTTCTGCTTTTCCGACTCAGATAAACTTACGTCCATGTAGTCAGGCTGCACCTTACACTTTGTCACTAAATGGACGACTTCTAACAGATCTTGAACAATTGATAGAGGATCGATTCCATTCTGGTTCATCTTTTCTAAGTGATTAAGCGCGGTTGTAATGTCACCCGACATAGTTTCCTCAAATAAATCAAGTATATTTGCTCTATCACTACTTCCGAGCATACCCTGGACGACTTCCGAGGTAATCTCACCGACTGACAAGGCCATACTTTGATCTAAAAGGGATAGGCCATCCCGCGCTGAACCATCGGCGGCCCGACCTAGGGCATAGAGAGCATCTCTTTCTATCGTTATATTTTCTTTTTGACATACGGTGGAAAACAAACTTGCCAGATCTTCCATTCCCAATCGCTTCAGATCAAATCTCTGACACCTCGAAAGAACTGTAACAGGCACCTTCCTTATCTCTGTCGTAGCAAAGATAAATTTAACATTTTCGGGAGGCTCCTCCAATGTTTTGAGTAGCGCGTTAAATGCATTTCGCGAAAGCATGTGAACTTCATCAATGATATAAACCTTGTTTCTTGCTGCGACCGGTTTGTATCGAACTCCGTCTAAAATTTCCCTTATATCATCAACACCGGTCCGACTCGCTGCATCCATTTCCATAACATCAACGTGGCGATCTTCCATGATGGCAGTACAATTTGCGCAAACTCCACATGGATCGATAGTTGCACCGCCCTTACCGTCAGCGCCGATACAATTGATACCTTTTGCTATAATTCGGGCCGTTGTTGTCTTTCCAACACCTCGTACACCCGTAAGGATAAATGCATGCGCTAGTCTGCCCTGACTAAAAGCATTACTCAGCGTTCTTACTAAGACATCTTGTCCTATAAGGTCCTTAAAATTCTGGGGCCGGTACTTTCGTGCTAGTACCCTATACTCCATCGCGTCAACATTNCCTTCGCTGTGTAAAACCAAATAAACTCAGATATTGTAGGCGGAGGACCGAAGCCGACCCAAACGATACTCGTTACGGCTGCTTCCTTCCGGACCTGACCGGGTTGGCGATACGCTTGTCCGTTTCGGACCTCCGGATATAGGTATATCGGTATTAAGCACGACGGTGCAAGCATATGTTTTTACAAACGACATAGGCTGAACCATTTTTCGTGAGATTATCGGCAGTTTACACTTATTCGTGNCATTAAAAAATAATAGTCAATGTAATCATCCTGTTTTNCAGTGATAACTATTAANAAGGATTTCTAGTGCAGGCTGGCCANCCGTTTTTTAAGTCGTGACGACTTNTAAATTTGATCACAATTCATTNAAAAACGATATGATGTTCTTCCACAAATCTCGTTGATGCTTTGTATCAATTGAGACAGTAGACGTCATGCCTGCTCTTAACGGAGGCTTGTTTTCAGTAGAAAGAATTTCTATTCGAACAGGCAAGCGTTGAACTACCTTAACCCAATTTCCCGAAGCGTTTTGCGGTGGTAACACTGAGAACTCCGCACCGGTAGCTGGACTAATACTTGCGACTTTAGCTTCCCATATAACATCGGGATACGCGTCTACCTCGACAGTTGTTTTCTGGCCTTCCACGACATGTGTTAGCTGTGTTTCCTTTAAATTCGCCTCAATCCAAACTCTATTATTGGCGATTATTCCAAAAGCTGGCTCGCCTGATTCAACCCATTCGCCAGGCTCGAGTTTTAATCTTGTGACAATACCGCCAACTGGCGCTCTAACCTCGGTATACCCCAGGTTCATCTTTGCAAGAGACAGTTCGGCCTCTGCACCAATAAAATCTGGGTGCTGGTCGAAACTTCTATTTGGGTCGCCACCAAGCCTAGCTAATACCGTTTTTATCTTCTGCTTTCTTGTTAAAACTTCCTGGTTCGCCGCCAATAGTTCAAATTCAGCCTCGTCTAATTTTGACTCTGCCTCATCTAACCTTGCTCGCGTCGTGATTGACTTTTTTATCAACATTCGCTGCCGTCGAGCCTCCCTTTTATGGTAAGCAACATCGGCTTTTTTATAGGCTGCATTAGCCTTTTTTTCTTCAATTTCCGCCAGTATTTGATAATACTCTGCCTGCAATGCTGAAATATCCTGCCGGACTTTCTCTCTTTTTGATTCCGCCATCTGAATAGCTACAGCGTAAGTATTTGGGTCTAATTTAAAAAGCAGATCACCCTTCGATATGAGTTGATTCTCATCAACAAATACTTCCGTTACACGGCCGTCTATATCAGCGCTAATAGCAATCACATTGGTTTTAACATAAGCATTCTCAGTCTCGACATATCTGCCAGTTTTTTCATACCATTGCGCACCGAAAACAACTGCAATAATTGGTATAACAACTAACAAAAAGACCCGCAAAATTAGGCGGCCTATCCCAGGCCTTGATTTCGTTATTGTTGTCTCTGTTTGCGGGCTATTATCCGCTTCTTTATTGTCTTCCATTCCTTCTGCCTTATCCTTGGTATTTCAATTACTATTAGTTTTTAAGAACTGCTGTTACGATTTGCGTCTAAGTTTAATAAATTAGATTTAATCTTGATCAACGTATCAACGAATCTGTCTCTCTCATCATTCGACATATCTCCGATAGCCTCGCGTCTGACAGTAGCTGCGGTTTTCCTCAACGCCCTCATAACTTCCTGCACTTTATCTGTTAGATACAGGCGATTGACGCGTCGATCNAACTCATCCGCTCTGCGCTCGACCCATTCTTTTTCCTCTAATCTATCTAANAGGCGTCCTAAAGTTGGCTTCTCTAACTCCATTAAATCGGCTAATTCAGATTGNGTNACGCCCTCTTTNGCNTATAACATTGTTAGAACCCACCACTGAGACCTGGTAAGCCCCAAATCTCTACCACGACGATCGAAAAGTGTCCGCATCAACCTGGCGACGTCATGAAGCAAAAATCCGAAGTTTCTGTCTAAGTCTTCTCTTTCCATAAGCTATCATATAGTTGCCTTGCTCACTTTTGCCAAGAATAATATTGCTTTGCTTAAAAAAAATCGGTTTAATCCGTAACAATCTATTTGGCGTACAAAGTGCCTTGAGGTAACCTNGCCGCNTTGNAAATAAAGATATNGATANTTTGGCTATGGAAACAGATCATGGAATATAGAAATCTNGGCTCTTCTGGACTTAGAGTTTCGCTNGTCGGACTTGGGTGTAACAATTTCGGCATGCGGTTAGACTTAGAACAAACACGAGCCGTTGTAGACCGAGCTTTTGATCTTGGTATAACTCTTTTTGATACAGCAGATATGTATGGTGGCCGTGGTGGCTCTGAAACACAACTTGGTAAAATACTAGGACATCGAAGGAAAGATATTGTCTTAGCATCAAAATTTGGTATGGCCATGAGTGATGATGGCACAAAAATAGGTGCGTCCAGACGATATATTATGTCGGCAGTAGAGGACTCGCTTAGACGGCTCAAAACGGACTGGATTGATCTATATCAATTACATCAACCTGACCCTTTAACCCCGCTTGATGAAACGATGCAGGCATTGGATGATCTAGTTACCCAAGGAAAAATAAGATATATAGGTTGCTCCAATTTACCTTCTTGGCAAGTCGTCGAATCACAGTGGATTTCAAAATCTATGGGGTTAAATAGGTTTGTATCCTGCCAAGATGAATACAACATTCTTAACCGTAATGTAGAAGCCGAGCTTATTCCGGCAATGCAAAAATATGGCTGCGGCCTTCTACCATATTTTCCTCTTGCAAGCGGCCTACTGACAGGAAAATATAAACGGACANAGATGCCTGAAGGTGCTCGGCTAACGGATATGCCNACNTTTGCCAACCGCATCTACTTGACCGATGAGAATTTTGACATTGTTGATAATCTCCATAAATTCGCTAATAAAACTGGACATTCTATTTTGGAACTTGCTTTTGGCTGGATGGCTTCCCGCCCTACAACCGCAAGCATTATCGCGGGGGCTACAAAACCTGAGCAAATAGACGCCAATGTCGCAGCTGTAAATTGGGTACTGTCGCAATCGGAAATAGATGAGGTCGACAAAATATCTGCCAGATAGGAAGTCACGGATGCCTTTGGTAAAAAACGAGGTTAAGTCTTAACAAGCTTTTGTAGGCGAGGCGTAATGGTATTTCTTACCGAAACAATAAGTATAAAAAGTCACTTAAAAAAACTTGATAAGGTAATTGTTAGCATAATAACTGCTCTGCTAGTCATTGCTGTTCTAGATCCTAATCAACTCACCGAAAGTGTTATGTTTATAGGAGAAGCTCTCAAAGGAATTTTCATTTTTCTACTAGCTTCTATTTTATTGGCTTCGTTTGCAAAAACCACCGGTCTAGATCAACAAATTAGCATGGTATTCTCTGGTCACCCTTTCAAAGCGATTATTGTGGCATCCTTTTTTGGCGCCCTATCTCCCTTTTGTTCTTGTGGTGTAGTTCCAATCATAGCGGGACTGCTAATGGCTGGTGTGCCACTCGCGCCGGTAATGGCATTCTGTTTTGCGTCACCACTCATGGACCCTTCCATGTTCCTGCTTATGGTACCTGTCTTCGGGTTAGAATTCACGCTAGCCAAGCTAATCTTTGCAATAATAATCGCCATTACTGCCGGCTTAAGTCTCCATTATTTCAGGGATCATCCTTTGCTGTCATCACCCTTACGCGACCTCAGAGCTAACTGCTGTACAAGCAGCTGTAGCTCCACAACTATAATTGAGAACAAAGTCATCGTNTGGCAATTCTGGAANGATAAAACAAGGACGCANATTTTTTGGANTGAAGGCNTTTCAAGCACATGGTTTCTGCTNAGATGGCTAGCACTAGCTTTTCTGATCGAAAGTGTAATGACAGCTTATATCCCAGCTGANACTATTGGAGGTTGGCTNGGAGTTGACGCCTGGTGGGCTATACCAAGCTCCGTAATTCTTGGGGTTCCAGCTTATTTAAATGGTTACGCCGCCATCCCAACTCTAAGCGGACTAATGGAACTGGGTATGCTTCCTGGAGCAGTCATGGGTTTTATAATCGCAGGAGGAGTTAGTAGTATACCAGCAGCTATGGCAGTTTATGCACTTGTCAAAAAACCTATTTTTCTCGTTTACATTATGTGGGGGCTCAGCGGCAGTTTAGCGAGCGCATACTTATTCCATCTTTACTCAGGTTTCTTTGCATAAAATTTGAAAATAAAAATAAGATCCTTAAGTGATGCCGCTAGACAACTCGAGCGTAACGCATCTCAGAGATTTTATCCGGGGTATAGCCGAGACTATTGAGAATTTCATCCGTATGCTCCCCAAGTTCTGCTGTCCTTTGCCTAATAGTTCCTGGGGTCTGGGATAACTTCACTGGTGTAGTATTTATTGGAATTGGTTTTTTTAGACCGGGAAAATTCATATCTTGAAGGAAATCCATCGCTTTTATATGTGGGTCCTGAAGCACTTGCTTGGCACTGAGCACAGGCCCGCAAGGTATCCTCGCTTCGTCTAAAGCATCTAGAACTTCTTTAGTACTCATATCTTTACACCACATTTGCATTCTTGCGCTTAATAGCTCTCCATTCTCACCGCGATCCATGTCAGTCGCGAATCTAGGGTCCTGGAGCCAACTTTCCTCCCCCATTAGTTTAGCCCAACGCTCGAANAATGGCTGCCCCACAACCTGCACCATCACCGCGCCATCCGTTGTCTTAAATATATCACTGGGCCCAGCACTGTAACCTCTATTCCCATAGGATGGGCGGTCAATAGATTTGATAGCTTCTTCCGCTAGCAGTGCGATATTAAACGCCATCACCGTCCTGGTAAGCGCTGCTTCAACTAACTGGCCATTGCCGGTCTTGTTTCGTTCAATTAGAGCAGATAGGGTTCCAAAGGCCGCCATAGTTGCTGTGCCAAAATCAGCAAAAGGAACGAAAGATTTCATGGGATCTCCTGGTCTACCTCCCATATACGTAGCGCCAGCTAACGCTTGCGCCACCCCGTCAAATCCAACCCTCTCACTGTAGGGGCCACCATTTCCATAAGCCGTGACAGTTGTCAGAATAATGTCAGGTTTGATTGCTCTTAAAGAATCATAATCAATACCCATTGCCTCTAAAGTAGGTTGAGGAAGATTAGCGATAACTATATCTGCTGTCTTAACAAGATTTTCAACTATTTCACGGCCTTGGGGTTTCATCGGGTTCAATGTCAACGATTTTTTATTNCGGTTAAGAGCCAAAAATAATGGCCCTTCTCCACTCTCAGCCACGGGAACAAGATACCTATCTTCGCTGCCTGAAAGTTTATCGATCCTAATCACTTCTGCACCCATATCGCCAAGCAACATTCCACAGAAGGGACCTGCAATATATCTACCGAAATCTAAAACACGTATTCCATCTAACACGCCACCCATTACACCCTCCAAAAAACTACCATAATCCAGTTCTGTTTTATTTAACTTTAGAAACCCTCAAGGGCCCTATTTTTCAACGACAGTCGGCCCGTCTCCAACTATCGTGGTTCTTCGCATGTCTCTAGGTTCATCGACAGGAAATGGCCTTACCCTATGCATAGTTTGTCTATTATCCCACATAACCAAATCCCCTTTTTGCCATTCATGAACATAGACAAATTTTTGCTGCGTAGCATGATTGACTAAATCCAGCAGTAGAAGTTTTGCATCGGGAACGGACAGGCCATCTATTCGACCTGCATGGGATGATAAATATAGAGATTTGCGGCCGGTTGCAGGATGTTTGCGGATTAGTGTTTGCCTTACTGGCTTAAACCGATCTATTTCTTCGTCGGTAAAATCGGTAAACCCAACCTGTTGTCGAGAAAATATCTGAGAGTGTTCACAAATCAGCCCATCAAGTTCTTCTTTAATCTCGTCATCTAATGCATCGTAAGCACTTGGCATGTGGGCAAACTCAGTATTACCGCCCTTAGATGGGATTGAAATTGCGTGCAGAATTGAGTACTTGGCTGGCACAACTTTGAACGAACTGTCGGAATGCCACAATCTATTTCCTATGGCAAATAACCGCCGTCTATCGTTGATATCAAAAGGCCTGTCCTCCTTGTCGAGGTTCGATACATCGGCAAAAGTCGATGGAAGCCGAGCATCCTTGTCTTCACGAAGACTGGTACCAATAGCATGCTCGATGTCGCCCAATTGTTTTGAAAATGCAAGCTGTGCTTCAGCTGTCAGCGGCTGCTCCCTAAAAGTCAAAACCGCGTATTTATCCATTCCCTCATGAATCGCGTTTACATNTTCTGTTGATAATGGTTCGGTTAAATCTATTCCTGTAACCTCACCCGCGAAACACTCTCCAACCTGTCTAATTTCTACTNCCATTGAGGNACTCCAAGAACTTGAAATTAAGANGCAAATATTTGACTTGCNAAATCAATACTATCGGNAAATCCTTCCAAATTTCAGCAGGAGGCTGATAAAACCATTGTATTTTTTATCTTTACAAAGATACTACCTAAACCTAATTGGCGACTTCGTATTCGAAATTAATATGAATTGGACGAAATATGCATGGGTCTGGTGTTTTAGCTGTCTGGAATGACTGTGCGGTGGGTTCTGAAGAAACTTATGAAAAGTGGTATCAAACAGAACATCTTCCCGAAAGATTAAGTATACCTGGTTTTAAAAATGGCCGGCGCTATCAAGCCTTGCACGGTTCGCCTAAGTACTTCACCTGGTACGAGGTCGACACACCTTCCGTGCTGAGATCGGCTGAATATGTTGATCGCTTATCCAACCCAACAGCCTGGACAAAAAAAATAATGTCAGGTGTGTTTCTGAACGCAAGCAGGACTGTCTGCAAAAGGTACATCATTACTGGTGAAATCTTTGGATCTGTAGCCATTACTATGAGATTGAAACCTAATCAATCGTGCCAAAAAATTCATGCTATTCTTAAAAAACTATACGACCCGTCTAAAGTTGCCCGGATTGAGAAATGGGTTGCAAACGAAGAACCGGAAGACACTGCAAGAGCCGAAGAAAAAATAAGAGGTCCAGATAAGAAAATTGGAACTTGCTTTATGCTAGAGACAATCCGGACAGAGGACGCCATTTCTATACTTGATCAACTCCCGACACAGACTTTGCAAGTCGAAATTGGAATTTATCAACTGCTTTGCGAGTATCCCAAAGCGATAAAAGCTTAACTTTTCTGATACCGCTTCCCTCGGTCTGTATTCGCTCCTTCATACAGAATTTCTCTCTTGCTTTCAGANTCCTTTGCGCATATNCGGAAATCATCTTCTGACAGCCACCCATTAGGTGACCCAACGGAAGTAAAATGATTAAATTTATCCTGTCCGGCGACGAGCGTTACCAATGACTTTGCGCCATTTGTCTGCTTCATTGATGGCTTGATATAACGAATAGCGACACCCACTCGGCGATTTGGGGTTCTATTTGGCCCAGATGAATGAAATAGATGGCCATGATGTAACGATGCCTGACCTGGCTTTAGTATTACATCAACACCGTCGCTGTCATCAACATCGACGGCGATTTCCTGTCCTCGAGTCAAAAGATTATCCTCCGCAAAAGTATCGTTATGCGGAACTAAACGTTTAGTGTGACTACCAGGAACAAAACGCATGCAACCACTATCTAAATTAGCGTCACCTAATGATACCCATGCTGTGACCTCGTCAGCATTATCCAGCCCCCAATAATTGAGGTCCTGATGCCAAGATACGATGTGCGGAGAGTTAGCTTCTTTTATAAATAATCCGCCACTCCATACGAGCAAATCAGGGCCCAATATGGTGGTTACCGCATCAATGAGATTCTTATTTCGTATCAATCTATCGAAGGAAGGAATCAAATGGTTGGGGTAAGAACGCAACAGAGCCAACTTAGCGGGGTCAGCTATCAATTCAGACTCGGCTTTTTCCAGATCGGCTTGTATTTTGGACGCCTCCGCTTCACTCACCACGTCTATTGGAAAAACAAACCCATCCTGAGAGTAATCATCTGCTACTGATTCTAAAGTCATAACCATTTTGAGACCTCCTATTACAGACTGTTACTAAGTCTGATTCAATTTGCTGCCGAATGCAAGACCGCCGAAGGAAAACTGCTCCATAGTAATTAATTACACTNAACTATTAAATCTTTAATATTATTAGGACTTATTTTTGGTTTACTTCTAAAATAGCGAGTGGTCGAATCCCGTCAAAAAGCAAACTGTTTTTGAAAAGGCAACTTAAGATGACCGTCACCACCAGAAGGCCCTTATTGGAGGTAAGAAAAACGCTTAGGCCAAATTGGTATCGGTGCCCAATAGACCCGGCCGCATTCAGAGAGTTAATGGAGCCATGCGATTACAAAGGTTGGCTTCAAGCTGGAGGCCATTTAGTGATTTTTTGCCTAACCAGCTGCCTGACTATTTATCTCTATTTAGTAGAGGAATGGTTTTGGCTAGTGTTTTCTCTATTTTTTCACGGAATAGTTGGTTCTTTTTTTAAAGGGCTTGCTGCCCATGAGTTGGGCCACGGCTCAGTTTTCAAAACAAAAACTTTAAACGCAATTTTTTTAAGGATTTACAGTATAGTTAGTTGGCACAACTTTCATGAATATGCAGTTAGCCATACATATCATCATAGATATACACTTCACGAAGATGGAGACAGGGAAGTAGTTCTTCCCCTTGAAATTTTAATAAAGAAACCATTGTACCTTCTTCAAATTCTCACGATCAATTTTACCGGCGGCCCAGTAACAAGTGGTTTAATACCAGTCGTCAAAGGCACTTTTGAGACTGCATTTGGAGGGTATGGTGAATCCGTGATTAGCAAAGAATGGAGTACCGCTCTATATGCATCCCACCCACAAGAGCGTGAACCTGCTGTACGATGGGCTCGTTCAATAATTGCATTCCATTTAGTAGTTTTAATCCTAGCGATCTCCAGCGATCTTTGGATATTGCCTTTTGTTTTATCTTTTCAGCAATTTACCGCAAATTGGCTAAGATATTTGGTAGGATTACCAATGCACTGCGGATTGAGGAGTAACGTCAATGACTTTAGAAAGTGTACACGCTCTATCACACTCGATCCCATCTCGGAGTTTCTTTACTGGCGAATGAACTGGCATCTCGAACACCACATGTTCGCTGGCGTGCCTTGCTATAATTTAAAGAAATTACANAAATTNGTAGCACATGACATGCCTAGGGTTAGAACGTTAACTGGAGCTTGGCGGGAGATGATGGAAATAGCCCAAAAACAAAAGGCGGATCCTGCGTTTGAATTTGATACTCCTGTCCCACCGAAGAAAAACCACTACCAAGCAATCCACAGAACCTCAACAGAATCAATAGGCGATCTTGCACCGCATAGCCTTAAGTAAAAATCGATCTGACAACNGCTTTTGTGTTTTTTATTCTACAACGAACTTAGGAGGATGCTCCGCGATAATTTCCTCATTCAATTGTGCCCCCCAACCTGGGCCGGATGGGGCTTGCAGGCAGCCATTCTTAAAGCTAGGGGACCAAGTAAGAATGTCATCTTTCCAGGGAACATCATCGATGTCGATCTCCATAACTCTAAAATTTGGGATCGCTGTACAAAAATGGGCGCTCATCAAACTTGACAAGTGTCCATAAAAATTATGGGGAGCGCAATTGACTTCATAAGCTTCCGCCATTCCTGCTATTTTTAAGCCTAACCAGGCTCCATTCCAAGGTATATCTATGATAGCTACATCAACTGCCGCGTGTTCAAAGAAAGGTCTAAACTCTCTAAGACCGTATAATGACTCACAAGACGCAATCGGCGTCGCGATACGTTCTCGAATTGCTGCAAGAGCTATAGGGTCATATAGATCAATCTCGATCCAAGTCAGGTCAAGATCATCCAGCTCTGTTGTTACCTGACGGTAACCCTCTGGTTTGAAATTAAAATTTAAATCAAGCCTAACGCCAACATCTGGTCCTGCACCTTCCTGCATTGCAATTAATTGATCCCTTAATTGCCCAATTAATGATGACGGTACATTTAAATCGGGCCATCCTGGCCGGCCAGCGGTACCCGGCATGTAGAGGCTAGCTCCAACATCTTCATTGAAGGTGATCATATTAGTCTTTAAACCCAAAAAACCTTGATCTTTAACACGCTTACCAAGCTTAATTAAGTCTTCAGCTTTTCTTATAGCTTCTACCTCACATAACTCCGCAATTTCGGGGCGCCATATATATGTGCCACAATGGCTCCAATATACTGGTATTTCTTTCCGAATCGCGCCACCTAAAATATCGTAGACTGGTATATCAAGCGCTTGCCCTTTAATATCCAGTAACGCATTTTCTATAGCGGCAATGGCTTGCTGATTTACTCCACCGGGCGCTTGTCGCGTAGCAGCATAAAGACACTGATGTATATGTTCGTGTGCGAGTGGATCCATATCTTTTACGCGTTCTACTAATCGCCGAATGATTCCCGACAACCCCGGACTGCCATAACATTCATTGTATTCTGAAATACCGGTAATATTTTCATCGGTCATCAACTTTAAAAAGCTAAAGTCTCGCCAACCAGCGTTACAATGTAATATTTCGCATCCGACAATACGCATTTTCATAATCCTTTAGGTGTTTGACTTACTTACCCAACAAAAAGCTCCAATTTTTTACCTATCTACAGGACAGGTACATTGCGAGCGACGAATTCCGCAGGCAATATGACATCTATGTCNAGCGTCACCCCATAACGGTTTGTGTCTGTTCNTTTTTGGTTGCAATTAGTTGTCATAACGAAATGTTTCTTGAGAGGTCCAATAAAATATTTGCTTGTAATTATTCATCCTTAAGCTCATTAAGAAACTCTTCAATTAACTTGTTTGGCGCCTGTATAGTGTGCTCCTTTCCAGGAAAATTGCCTCTTTTAACATCATCGATAAACTCCTTAAAGCCCGCTACTCGCTCTGCCTGCATTTCTTGTTTCATCTTATAGAGGTTTTTATACTGCTTTGAGTGTCTCGGATAAGGGGGCGGATTATTTCCCAGTATATCCTCCGCAAAAAGAAATTGAATATCACCTCCACCTCCACCCCCAATTGAAGAAGTTAATAAGCTGGTTCGTTTGGTGATTTCAATTAGTAACTGTTCAGGAATTACCTCTACCTCGACAGCATAGGCTCCTGCTGCCTCGAGGGCCTTTATTTCCTTATAGACCCATAACGCCTCATCAAGCGTCTTTCCAACAGCACGGAGCCCACCGGTCCAGGTACTCTTCCGCGGCACCAGACCAGCATGCCCTTGTATCGGAATGCCTGCCTCGGCAGCAGCTTGCACAAAACGTGGGCTCCACTGGCACATAATCGCGTCAGCTCCTATGGACATCGCCTGATAACCTAATCTTATAGCCTCCGTCTCACTCGCTGCCGCAATCAATGGCACCGAAAAAGCCATAAACGTGTTTGGGGCGGCTTGTCTTATAGCAGCAGCTAATTCTGGTTGGGCTGGATCAAATCGGGCTTTCATCGTATCTATGCCCGCCTCTTCTGCTGCAGAAGCTTCTTCGGGAGAAAAGGGCAGTGTTTCAGTCAATATTTTTTTGCCCTTGCAGTCACGGAGATCTTTTACCGTGTAATTACGTGTACCATATGCACCACCTAGGGTCATAATGCGCTTTAACCCATCTTTTTCAACTCCACGTTTTGGGATACCCCCATCACCCGTCGCATGACTTGCCATAAAAACATCCTTCTTCGTCTTTATTATAGATAGTTTTCAAAAATCTAGGCTATAATTGAACTGTTTTCAGTTTGTATTGCAAAATTTTCATTTGAAAAAAGGAAAGAAATCACATGTCTAGGCGCGGGTTGGATTTTGGAATTTTTTTGGCCCCCTTTCATCGTCTTGGTGAAAACCCTACATTGGGCTTTGCCCGAGATTTAGAGTTAATAGAGTGGCTGGACCATTTAGGCTATGATGAGGCGTGGATTGGTGAACATCATTCAGCAGGTTGGGAAACAATAGCGGCACCAGAGATTTTTATGGCAGCTGCTGCAGAACGAACCCGTCACATACGCTTAGGCTCGGGCGTTACGAGCCTTCCCTATCATAATCCATTTATGGTTGCGCAAAGATTTGTGCAGCTCGACCACATGACCAGGGGAAGAACAATGCTAGGCTGTGGCCCAGGTGCACTCACATCCGACGCATATATGTTGGCCATCGACCCGGTTACACAAAGAAATAGAATGGTTGAGTCGCTAGATACAATTGTAGAGCTCTTAAAGTGCGAAGAACCAGTTACGAAGAAAACAGATTGGTTTGAGTTAAAGAATGCCCGATTACACTTAGCTCCATACAGTGATCCATGCTTTCCGATTGCGGTAGCCAGTACTATTACGCCGTTCGGCATGACCGCCGCTGGTCGCCATGGCGTGGGAGTTCTATCTATTGGTGCCGGACTTCCAGGCGGACCAGAAGCACTTGCAAAACAATGGCAGATTGCTGAAGAAACAGCAGCAGAGCACGGCGCTAAAATGAATCGTAAGAACTGGCGGGTCGTGGTCGTCATGCATATTGCAGAGGACAAAGAACAAGCGTTAAAAGAAATCCATGCGGGTGAAAGAAGGGAAACACTATCTTATTTTGCTGACACCTTAGGCCGTCCCCCTGGACGCTCAGAAGACCCAATCAGAGATGGTGTTAAAATGGGAACAACTTTAGTTGGTGATCCCGAAACCGCGATTAAGGGGATAGAGCATCTTATCAAACTAAGTGATGGTGGCTTTGGTGGCGTGATGTTTCGCGCTCATGAATGGGCGAACAGGGAACAAACCATGAGAAGTTACGAACTTTTCGCACGTTATGTTGCTCCACACTTCCAAGGCTCGATGGAAACCCTGTATTCTTCAAATAAATTTACGCGCGAAAACAGACTTGAAGTCGTTGGCAGAAATGTCGAGGCTGTACGGAAAGCATTCACTGATACTGGGCGAGATGTCCCAGATGCATATCGAGAGCGAACATTAGGTATTCTAGACGTTGAATCGGACACAAATAAAGGATCAAAAACAAAAAAAGTCAGGAAGAAAGCAGGTTAAGCAAGTTGCTTTAATGCGGAGTGAACTGCATATTTTTCACAAAACCAGTAGTGAATGAAAGGGTGTCATCAGTATCGGAGCTTATTAAAATGTGTGACACACTTTTGGGCTCACCACCAAAGACATCTTTGTAGTCCGCCAAAATATCTACTTTTTCTTCTAACCAAACACCTAATCTGCTTCGGTTGTTCCGTTTGACAATCATTTTGTGCTGAGTACCGCCAAAAGGGCTTTCAATTACTTTCCCTTTTGATTCGGCCGATGCCCAGACATAAGATAATACACGCCCTGGCGCCTCGCTGCCGTACCTAAATTCTAACAAGGGGCGCATTGCACGTTCACTCATAGAAGCATTCTGATAATCAAACGGAAAGGTAATATAGACTGCCAGTGGCCGGTCATCTTTACCCTTCCTTGCTAGATCCGACGGCGCGGGGGGAACAGCCAATTTCCATTCCCAGGATAGAAATTTCTTCTCTGTAATATCGATCTTCAAAGAACGTTGTATCATGGATACTGCGGAATCTGAGTCGACTTGAATACAACCCTGACCACATTTGGAGAAGCGATTTGATTTTTTATCTACAAATTGGATCTCACGCCAGCCCAATTTCTCAACTGATCCACTTATCTCAGCAAAACCTGACTTCAAATGGCTAATGTTATAATGCACAAAAAAAACTAAACCTGCGATAATATACCAGCNTGGGGNCAGTCTTTTTATTTTGAANAANATAAAANATTTCATCTGACAAGNATAATNGATCGTTCTGATCCTAGCGGNTACCAATCTAGTTTATTTTGTATTNCGCCCATACAGAGACAGCTCAACTGCTTCGAATTCAAGTCCATCACCCGTAAAATCGTCAAACATGAAATCATCAGATTTGGATTTTGACTTAAGCATCTTACCTTCGGGCCCTCGCATCAATTCGTTAGCCTCCGAATACTCCCTTTCCAGTCGTTCAACTTGGTNTGNATCCAATTTCTCAACGGCACAGGGAACACCTTTCATGTGAGGTATACCTTGCTCTATATCAATTAATTCTGGGTCATCGTCTGTTGTAATCCTAGCATCGCAGAAATCCCACATACCCGCCATCTTTTCTAGCCCTCTTTCAGACTCTGGCATCCACCAACCATGCGGAACCCGCACCAGACCCTTCGGCATACTCGTCCTAGTATAAACTCTCCCCATAACACCACCCACTTTTGTCTTCACTCTCGCCCAATTTCCATCCGATAGCGATAACGCTTGCGCATCCTCTGGGCTCATAAAGAAAGATTGGCTAGGTGCCCGCTGTCTCAATTCGGGGACATGTCGCATGCCTGTTCTGAAATACTCATCGTCTGGCAGGCCGATGAACATTCTTAAGGGAAGTTCCGCGGTTGGTTCCGCTGCTTCTCTATAATAAGGAAGCGGGTCAAAGCCAAGATCTTTTAGAGTCTTGGAATATAATTCCACTTTACCTGACGGCGTTGCAAAACCAGTCTTTAGATATTTCCGCTCCTCTTGGAACTCGGCCTGACCACGATAAAGATTAGGCATACGCCCTGACGCAACGACCTGATCCCAAGTCAAGCCACTCGGTTCCAGCGCATAATTTATTAGTTCCTCTTGCGTTTTCCATGGAAATACATCTTCAAGNCCCATCCTCGATGCAAGCATATGCCAGAATGTGGCGACGTTTTTACATTCACCCGGCGGCTCTACAGCTTGCTCGCTTATTCCTTGCTGCATACTAGGCCTTTCAAGCCACGAATCTCCCGGTAAAACATAGTCGGAAATATCCGCCGTCGGTGTCATTGCATGCTCGAATGAAACAATTAACTCTTGGTTCATTAAGGCTTTATAAACCCTATCCGTATTGGCGTAAGCCATCAGCGCGTTATTTGCCATAGCGAAGAACGCTTTTACTGGATAAGGGTCACTATCTGCCATTGCTTTAAAAACGGCCATTGGATTTGCCATATAACACCCATTAACAAGGTTTGCATATCTTATACCCCATACTTTTTCTGTAGCATCGCCTAACGCTTCCATCCCGCGGTATGTAAATACAGGGAATTCCTGGCTGCCCAGCTGTTTGGATTTTTGCTTTTCAGATAATAAGTCATGCCTTTCAATTTCGCTGGTGGATCGAACAGAAGGGTTAAACCCAATGAAGCGATCTCCTCCCTTAATATCAATGTTACCGGTTATAGCTCGCAAAATGCACTGAAGGCGTATTGCGGAGGTACTTGANACTTGCTGATCGGTGATNGGTGACCATGGTATCGTCGCCGGCCCTGCGGTTGCGTACATACGCGCAGCACTTCGAATCAACTCTTCATCCACACCTGTCACTTCTGCGACACGGCTGAGTGGGTATTCATTCAACCGGTGAACAAATTCTTCAAATCCCACCGTCCAATTTTGCACAAAGTCCTTATCATATAACTCTTCATCTACAATGACTTTAAGCCATCCAAAGGTCATTAGTGCATCAGTTCCTGCCCGCAGCGGTAACCATATGTCTGCCACCTCTGCATTTTCGCTTTTCCGCGGATCCAAAACAATAAGTTTTGCNCCTTTTGCTTGCCTCATTCTTATTGATTTGTATTCCATTGTCCAACTGTGACGACGGGGGTCATGACCAAATAAAACGATACAGTTTGAGTTCAAAATATCATCTCGTGGGTACCAGCCATAAACCAAACGATTTACCGCCGCTGTATTCCCCATGCAATACGCTACCCCGCTGATCCAATTAGGTGAACCAATATGATTCATAAAGCGNCNNGCTAATCCCCCATCGGATAGACCTGTCGCTCCNCTTTGCCCCACCGCAAAAGCTTCTGGTCCATACTTATCAATCACATTTTGCAGTTTTGAGGCTATACCATCCATGGCCTCTTCCCAAGAAACGCGCTTCCATTTTCCTTCACCACGCGAACCTATTCGTTTTAGAGGATGCAAAAGTCTGCTCGGGTGAGCAAATGATTTTGGTGCAAAAGCCCCCTTCATGCATAACACATCTTTCAAGAGCGGATGATCACGTGTCGTGACCTTTACAGCCTGTCCCTCGTCTACTTTCACCGCCACAGGGCAAAAACCGTCACAACTTGTACAAACTACGTTTTTGAGTGTTTGTCCCTGCTCAATTACAGCTTTAGATTGACCGTCCGGCATAACAAATTCCCCCGAGTTTTGTAAAACCGATGCTATTAGCTTATCCCATCAACTTATTTTAACTAAATAAAATAATATCGTTGAAGAGCTTTTTTTAATCATTAATCTTATTTTTGATTAATCGAATACTATTTCTACTGTATAACAATTACATGACTTGAACTTATAACAGATCNCTTCCTAAGACTTTAAACATGACACCAGCAATACAAATAGACCCCATCAACGGATTTAAAAAATTCAACACCAGAGCAGCCAAAGCAACCGAAAAAATCTCTGGTAAAGGCTACTCTGTGATAAACAACAGCGAACTCACGTCATTACCGGAAGCTCCTGCGGGAGCCGTTTTTAATGCTGAAGAGCAAGAGAAATATAGAAAATTTAAGGAGGAGAGGCGAGGTGCTGCTGACTACATGAACCTAGAAGGCGAATTCAGTAAATATCTTGAAGACGTTTACTCTGCGCCTCCCGTTGAGCGTGAAAGCCTGATGGATGAATGCGAAATAGTGGTAGTGGGAGCTGGCTTTGCTGGCTTACTGTTATGGTACAAGCTGCAACATGCGGGCTTCAAGGATGTCCGGTTTTGTGAGAAAGGCGGCGATGTTGGAGGCACCTGGTACTGGAACAGATATCCTGGCATAGCCTGCGATGTCGAGTCATATAGTTATTTACCATTGCTAGAAGAGATGGGCTATTTCCCTACAATGAAATTTGCCGCAGGCTTTGAAATCATGGAATATTGTCAAAATATGGCTGAAAAATATGGCTTTTATGACAGATGTCTGTTCCACACGACTGTAGAAGAAACAGCATGGAATGAAACTAAAAAGCGCTGGACAGTTAAAACCGACCGTGGGGATGCAATGCAAGCACGTTTTGTGGTGCTTGCAAATGGCATACTCACCACTCCTAAGCTCGCTCGTATTAAGGGAATGGAAAAGTTTCAAGGAACAGCATTTCATACATCGCGCTGGGATTACAATGTAGATCTAACCGGAAAGCGTGTCGGTATCATTGGGACCGGCGCAACCGCTGTGCAGGTTATCCCTGAAATTGAGAAGGTTGCAAAAGAGCTATTCGTGTTTCAAAGAACGCCATCGTCTATCGATGTGAGGGACCAGCGCGCAACCACCCCAGAAGAAATAGACACTTGGTCCAAGGAACCGGGATGGGCGAGGGCTCGACGTGAACGGCTAGCTATGATTTCTTCCGGTAGAACGGCATTGAAAGGTAATGACGACTTTCTATCTGGTAAAGTCGACTACTCCAAACAACGAAAACAACATACGACTGAGTTATCTCAAGAAGAGCTTATTCAAAAGCAGTTAAATACTAACTTTAGGATCATGGAACAAATACGGGCACGCGTTGATCAAATAGTAAAAGATCCAAAAACCGCGGCTGCCCTAAAACCATATTATCCCTATGGTTGCAAACGACCATGTTTTCATGATGAATATCTTCCAACATTCAATAAAAGTCACGTCACCTTAGTTGACACTGCACCGCTGGGTGTAACCGAAATTAACAAGCGTGGCGTAGTTCATGAGGGCAAAGAGTATCCACTTGATGTACTAATTTATGCTACCGGTTTTCAGTGGATGGCCACATCAACTTTCAATATGATTACTGGACCGGATGGGCAAACCCTTCAAGACAAATGGAGACGAAATGGAACCAAAACGTTTCTCGGTTTGCACAGCCATGGTTTTCCTAATCTATTCATTATNTCAGGTCCACAAGGGGGTGGAGGCCAGTTTAACTTTACCCGAGTAATCGACGCACATGCAGATTATGTTGTATGGATGCTAAAAACCTTAAAAGATAAAGGTGCAGCGACTGTAGATATCAAAAAGGATGCCGAAAACGCCTACGCCGAGCATTGTAGGGAAGCGGATATAAATACTCAGCCGCTAAGGGACTGTATTTCATATTATAATGGACATGGGGACGGCGAACCCGGCAGCCTCGCCTACTACGGCGGTGCGAAGAAATGGCATGAAAAGAGACAAGAAGCCCAAGAAAGTATGGAAGCTTATATTTTTGGAAAAGGCACTTAACAAGTATTAACGATAAACCAAACTCATCGAGTTGATTGGTTGATGAAGAAATTTGCCTTTTAATGAAACTAGGATAGAAATGACACTGCAGCTTTGGGGGCGCCCCTCTTCAGCAAGAACACAAAAGGTTATGCTTGCCCTTGCAGAGTTAAACTTCACTTATGAGTTTATTAAAGCCAGCGCCACAATGGGGCCAGAGGGGTCTGTNAGTAGAGGTAAGACCGCCTATGGTATTGTCGATACAACAGANTATCTCGAAAAAAACCCAAACGGTACGATACCGACTATCAACGATGAAGGTTTCATCCTCTGGGAATCAAACGCTATCGTTCAGTACCTAGGAATGAAATACAATCCTAAGTTATTTTATGATGCAAATATCGAAACCTTCTGCTCAGCATCACGATGGATGATGTGGGAAAATAACCAACTCATCCCGCCAATGCATGATTTAGCGAAGCATCTTTATCGTCTGCCAGAGGGTCAAAGGGATGAAGGTGTCGTCAGACGTTCCAAAGAGAAATTATTTGAGGAATTCAAAAAAGTAGAAGTACAATTATCAAAAACCAGGTTTATTTCTGGAGACCAATGGTGCATGGGTGATATACCTATGACGATACGATGCCATCGTTGGAATATATTGGCCAAACCATTTACCGACTTTCCTAATCTCTCGAGATATTATCAAGAGCTTAGTGCACGTCCGTCATTTAATACGATAAGCGCTCCGGAACTTCACACAGCTGGATAGTTAATTTAGGGAATTTAGAATAAAGCTGCGCCGAGTTTTTCTATAATCAAACGTTTACAAAACACGGAGGCATAATGACCGAAGAAGAAAAAATGCGGTGGTTCCTTTTAAGAGCTTCAACTGTAGTAGGGGATCGGGTCCAGCACTTTGACGATATTTTGGAGGAGAAATTTTTTAAAGCATTGGAAAGCCTTTTTTTCGAAAAAGATAACCCATTGGAAACTAAGGACGAAGAATTTGAGAATGTATTTAGATTTGTGACAGAGGCACTTAATCGAGGAGCCTAAGTTTCTCTAATGAGCCGAAATTTATAATATCAAACGCCTTTTGGTTGAAAAGGTTGATACAAAAAAGATTTATTCTATCCAAAGACATCCGTTTTATTTTTTTGGATATTTAACTATACAAGTTGTTAATTGAAAATCTTCAGAAACGGTCTAGTTATCCATAATAGCAGTCACTGAGATGATTTTGGATTGATTGATTTGCTATTAATAAAACTTTGTCTTTAGGGCATAAATAGAGAGGTTTAGAAAGCATAGTGCCTGAAGGTCATACAATTCACAGAGCAGCGCGCGACCACCGCCGCATATTTGCAAAATGCAATTTAAAAGTGGAGTCACCGCAAGGACGCTTTTCCCAGGGTGCATCTATTCTAGACGGCCAATTATGTTTGACCGTTGAGGCATTCGGCAAGCATCTTCTATACCGCTTTAACAACCATCTAGCGCTCCATGTTCATCTTGGTCTTTTTGGCCGCATTAGGAAACAAAAATTGCCGCTGCAGGAACCACGAGGTGCTGTGCGCGTTCGTTTGATTGGGAAAACGCATGCGGTTGATATAAATGGTCCAACTATTTGCCGTATTCTGGATAGTAATGCGGCAACAGCGTTAATCAACAGAATAGGTCCCGACGTTTTGCGATCTGATTCTAATCCAGACATTGCTTTTGCTAAAATAACAAAGAGTAAAGCTCCAATCGGTCAACTGATTATGAATCAGTCCGTAATGGCTGGCATCGGGAATATCTACAGATCCGAGATTCTTTGGCGACAATCAATCCACCCCGAAACACCAGGTAGGGAAATTAGCCGCGAGACATTCGACCAACTATGGGCTGACGCCAAAGCGCTCCTTAAAATCGGGGTTAAACACAATGCTATCATTACTGTAGAAGACGCACAGCCCTCCAAAACGAAATACAGAGAGCGCGTGAATATTTTTGCAAAAAAGCGGTGTCCAAGTTGCAAAACCGAAATACGTTGCTTCGAGATTAACGGTCGCCGTGCGTTTGTTTGCGATATCTGCCAAGCAAAAAAAACTAGTTATCAATAACATCATCAGGTCGTATATAAAAAGGCTTATTGACCGAAATGATTTAATTACTGGACTTTCAACAAAATTGAAANGNCACATCCACNAAAAATTTTTACAGGAATATGTTTTAATTGACCTATATTGAGGCAACTAGAAGTCGGACACCCTGATGCCAGTGTTTTTTGAAAATTAGTAATATTGG
>FUFK010042807.1_pt1 | contig 30126 bp, 58 predicted proteins | sample 1021851 | NCBI WGS metagenome assembly FUFK01 (sample SAMEA51879418, study PRJEB19060) | metagenome | reverse complement strand
GGTATGTGGTATAAATAATATGTTAATTTATCAGGCATATTCTCTTTGTCTATTTGTTAACGGATTACGCTCTGGTAACTGCGCATAATACAAATGTAAGTTATGTGCAAAATGATAGTATGTACCTATTTCATATTCTGTTCTTTTTGATACTAATTCTTGTAACTTACTAAAACAGTATTGGTCATTGCAAAAACCAAACCATAAATCATTTGATCTCATTACTACACACATATTTAATTTATCTTTTACAACTGTAAATTGTACTGCATAAGTACAAGGTGTGTCATATTTATATTTATTTATTTCTTTACCGTCATATATTGATATTGCAGCTTGCCTTGTGTTTGAATCTGCTCTTAAAGCATGTACAACTTTATCTAGTTGATAACTTCTTTTCCACTGGTAACCGTAATTAGAATTAACTTCACCATCAGCATCTGCCATACGTTCCCATATTTGTGGTACTTTACCATATATCTCACCTAGTTTATCTACGTTAGGATCACCTGACAAATACCACTCCCACTCTGCTTGAGCATAAGGCATATTAAATTTTCTTTTTTCATTATCTATTATTCTTAACCAAGGTTTTTGTATTAAGAAACCTTGATTAAACATAGCTTTAGTGCCTGCAAAATCTACACCTTCATATGGTATTGTACCATAGTAAAAGTCAAAAGCTTCGCTAGCAGTCTCAAATGTTAATTGTCTCATTTAAATAATACTTTAAATTGTTTTAAGTCAGCAGCACAACTGTCCATACTTCTAACCATTTGCATGTAGAAAAAAGCAAATTCACCTTCTAATTCTTCTTTTTCGTATTGCTTTTCAAACATATCTTCTAGCATTCTACATCTGTCTTGAATAAACTGTAGTCTCAAGTCATATTGAACCGGATTTATTCTTATGTCTTTAGTGTTTTGACTAGTTGTAAAAGACACTAACGACAATGCAATTATTAATATTAATGTTATTCGTTTCATATTATTATCCATTTGGTTTCGTATTTATTTTGTAATAGTGTCGATATAACTCAAATATTTTAGGGTATATCTCTGTTCTACTATAATCTCCTGGGCTAATCATTTCTTTATTGTTAGCTACGATACGCACTTTCCAAGATCCAACGTCATAACCGGGTTGAGCAGCAATAGCTCCTATTTTAATACCATGATTAATACACCAGCTATAAGCTTCTTTATCTTCTGCTGTCCACTTAACATCGTCAGCTGTAAATCTTTTTAGTCCCAAGGCATTTTATCGTCTAAGTCTGGTAGTTCATGAGGTACAAAGCAACCTGATCTAGGTTCCCAAGTGAAATGAGCTTCAGCTCCATTTTCACCAAGGTTTTGGAACTTACATTTAAGTACTTTAACCTTTGTTGTTCTAGCTTCGTAATCACGATGTACTAATAAACCATGATAACTAGCATCATACCATTCACCACCACCTTTAATGTTATACATTGTTGGCTCTTCGATCTTACCTTCTTGTGTTTTATACATTTTAGTAGGATGCGCCACTATGAATACTAACACGTCATACTTTTTAGCAAACGTTTCTATCTTTGTTAAGTATTCCATAGTATATTTATTGACGTCTTCTGTTGTACAGTCAACATCTCTTACTTTGTTATATGGATCTATAACAAGGCATTTAATACCTTTACGTTTAACAAGCTCTGCACCTTTACGTAATACTGATTCTAANGTATATCTTTCCATGTCTATGAAAAAGAAATTATCATTTACGTGTTGTGCTACCTGATTCCATTTATTGCCTCCTATATCGCCTTTATTAGGCATATCACCCCATACTTTACGCATTAACTTGTGAGCGTGTAAATATGTAGGGGCATTTTCAGGAGATGCAAATGCAGTCTTCCAACCATACTCTTTATTGTAACCTACACACATTTGATCTACAAAGTCTGATTTACCTGAACTAGGTATACCAGTNACNGTAATAAANTGNTTAGTNTATGTNCTAAATATTTTNTCAAANTTNTGTAAACCAACTGTAAAGCCACGNTTAAAACCATTGCGTACAAAGTCTGTAACTTCATCTTCAATATCTCTAAACGTTGTAACNTTTTCAAGAGGTACTGGATGAGCTTGATTTATACGTGACAATAGCTCTTTAGCTGAATACTTTAGTAAATATTCATTAGCATCTTTACAATCATCAAATGTAGCTATAAAACAAACTTCAGCGCCTAGCCTACGTATTAACTCTTGTTGTAACGCTACGCCAGGTGGATCATTATCGACTGCAATGATTATCTTTTTCTTATCTTCAAAGTAATCAATACAATTATCTAAATAATCTAAATTATTTGTGTTAAGTGTAGCACCATTAGGTACAGATATAGCATTTGTAATACCAGCTTCATGTAAAGCTAGTACATCCATTTCGCCTTCAACTATAACACAGTCATCATAGCCTACAATACTATCAATATTATAAAATACTTTTTCAGCTCCTTTATATAGCTTAAAGTTTTTACGCGCATCTCTATATTTAATATTAGTTAAATTACCACCAACTAAATAATTAAATTGTATTGTATTTTCTTGCTTACCAGTTTGCGGCATAAACTCCTTACCAACACCAACTTTTAATTTTTTAAGTGTTTGTTCAGATATGCCTCTAGTTTTAAACCAATCTACAACTTTATTATCGAGTTGACCTACACTTGTTTTTGTAGGCGTAACATAATCACGTTCAGCTTTACCTTTACGTTTATAAGTATGTAATTGGAAAGGNGTATCACAATTATGACATGTACCTATGCCTCGTTCCCAGTCGTAGCTAGCACATTTCTTTTTACGGTTTTCAGGTTTACGTGTAGACGAACACAGGGGACAAGTCCCCTGCGTTTTACCTACGTCCAAGCCGTGCTGATTAAACTTATCTATTAAAAATCCATTTATTTCGATTTCTTCAACTTGCATTAATTATATTAGATTAAAATGGTAGATCTGGATCAGCTGTTACGGCTTGTGGTTTTGATTGTGTTGTTGGTTGATTATCTCTGTTTGGCTCAGGAAATACTCCGTCTGTCCATACAACTTTACAGTTACCTAAATAAGTCTTAGCAACTTTAGCTTCTCTTTCCTCTTTAGTCTGATCGACTATTACAGGACCTTGATTTCCAAACTGGTCTGGCTCATTATTAACTGTAATTGATATTGGTAAGTATTTACCCTTTTTACCTTCTATTATTTTATCTTTAGGTATTTCACTAAGATTAATACTTGTTTTTATTATTCCTGCCATATTATAATGTTTTATTAATGAAATAATTTTGAGGGTCAAATCCCTCTGTTTTATAGAACAAATCATATACTTCTGATGCTTTTTCAACTTTGTTAAAACCAGAGACTAAAAAGTCTTCTGAGCAATCAAATATACCTATTTGCCCTGTGTTTTTATCTATAGCTATAAATATCATATCATAGCCAAATAAATTCTTATATACAAAAGCTTGTGAGTCGTAATTATATTTCTTTGCAGACCATTGAAACTTATCTAAGTCTTGCGTAGTCTTTAAATCTACAATTAACTTCTCTGTATGGTTTATAATATCAGCTTTACCTTTCCACCAGTTTCCTGCTAATTCAGCAACACCTGGAACTTCAAACTCATTACCTTCTGTATGTATAAGTTCTCTGCAAACCTTATTATTAAGTATCTTATCTACTAAAGCTTCTGTCTTATCAACTTCATGCTGTAATAAACATACTTCTCCACCTGATATTTCTTTATACGCTTTTGTGTTACGTGAGCTAGCTTCTACTATCTTGAAGTTTTTTATTTTATCTGGTTCAAGTATAGCTGTGTGAAAATAGCCTCCTATAAGAAAGTGAGGAGCTGATGGAGTTGGCTTTTTGAACTCTAGTGGGTTTGTCATTAAGGTGCGTATATCTGAGTTAGATATAAACTGTCTACCATATTCACCATAATAATGTTCATCGTCCTTCAGCTTCTCTAATATTTCTTTTTTATTTTTCATAACGTTGTTAACTCTTGCTCTTGCTCTTTGGTTAAATTATATTTAGCTTTAATAGCATTTACGTTACCTCCGCTTTTAACATACTCTCTAGCTTTAATTAGCTGAGCTGTTGATATAGCTTTTTGTGTAACTGTTTTATTTTTACCATGAGTATTAGTAGCATCTGAGTCTTGAGTGTCATCAATCAAGAACAGATTACCTAGTGCATATTTCTTACCATAAGAACTTGCTGCACCATATCGTTGCGGCATTTGCATACCTTTCTGATCTGTGTCAACACCTACTACAGCTTGAGATTCTATAGTTTCTTTACCATCAGATATTTTTGCAGTAACCTGCATAACTGGTGGATTAAAAGATACTAATTCTTCGTGTACTGTAACCGTTACATTTAGCTCCTTTAAAAAGGGTTTTGTAGCTTCTAGGATGTCTTCGGCAGATCGGAAATAATACTTACCGAATGAGTTATATCTACTTTTCTTCGATTTAAACTCTGTTTGAATTTTGGTTAATTTATTGGTTAATGTCATACTATTATAATTACATATTTATTCATTAATTTACAGATAATCAAGCACTTGCGAGTGATCAACTGTTTCTACTAGTTTGTCTACAGCTTGCTTTTTCATTTCTGAAACACGCACATATGCTGACACACCTTTTATCTGTAAAGCTTTGGCTATTTCTTTAGCCGACCATTTAGGTCCGTCAAGTCCATAGCTTTTACTTAGCACAAAAGTTTGTTCCCATTCAAGGTGTTTGTTTAACAAACCTAATAAATAAGCATTTAACAACTGCTCGTTGTATGGGTCTGATTTGTCAGGTATTTGATAAACCATATCTTCATCTTCTTGCTTTGCGTCAATAGATAGAAATATAGAATTAAAAAATAATCTAACCATCTTTTCATCTTTACCTTTACGCATTTCATTTAGCTTATGCTCAGGTATGCGCATTGTACCTCTGTTTTTATCAATAGCTCTACGTATACCACCTCTTATTCTTTTAGCTAAAAAAGATTTTAGAGATGTTTCTATGTCTTCGCTTGCATAAGCTTTTGACCATTGTATTTTGTCTACTGCTTTACATAATTGCAAACTGCCTTCTTGAATTATATCGTTGATCGACATAACACCTGAAGCTTCTTGAGATGTAGCAAATTTTCTACCTATATTTTCAACTAATGGTAGAAACTTAATAATCAGTTCATCTCTAGTATATTCAGGCCAACTTTTAACATCAGGCATATTTGCTTTTACATCTTCTTTATATCGGATGTAATTTTTTACATTATACTTTTTCATAAGTATTATTTAATATTTGTTTTTCTTGCCTAAGCTCATCGCCTATGTTTCTATGTATTGTTCTTGGTGTACATTTTAATAGCTTTGCAATTTTAGCTATTGTAATGAGGCCATCTTCATGTATAGCAAGCATAGCATCGTATATATCGTCTTGTGTTATAGCTTTGCCTCGACCTATTATTTTACCAACAATACTTAGTTTTTGTTTTACTTCAAGACCACAGCCATCTTTAAATACTATTTTACGTAGTTTATTTTTAGGTGGTTGTTCAAGATCTTGTATAAAAACTTCGTTTATTATATTATTTAACATGTCAGCAGATAATTTAAAAGTAACAAATCCATTAGGTTCATGAGTTATAACACTTGCTAGTTCAGTAAACTGTGTTTTATCCATGTCAGGATTGAGATACCATAAAACTAATAGATGCCATTTTAAGGATCTATAAGTATTTATCTTTGCCTTAGTATTAAATAAGCTATAATAACCGTATGTACCATCAGCATAGTACCATCCCCACTGATAACTTTCAGTTGGCACATCTAATGAATACTTACGGTATATAATGCGCTTATCATTTAAATATTTCATAGCGCGTTGTGACATTAGCCCTTTACTTTATTATCTTTAGGCCTAATGTCATCATGTAATGTTGCCCAGTATAACTGGTGAACATTTTTTAAACCTCTTGAATTTATTTCTTCTTCAAGCCATTTTTCAGAATAATATATTATCCAATCAGAGTTTTTCATAATAATCTTTATATTTTAATAGTTTTTTACGTTTATCTAGATCTACTACACCTGTTGCAATAGCATCTTGCGCTATTTCACTTGTTAGTTGAGCCATAACATGTTTTACATATCTCTTGTGAGATAAGCATCGTCTTTTCTTTATAAATTCTTTCATAACATTAGTGATAACATGCATAAAGCAAAAGCAAAACCTGCAACAGAGCATAGCATTATAATAAACCAGTCTGCTTCTTCATTCATAGTATTTTTCTAGTAAAAGATTAGCAACTTCAAGGCTAATCATATTTTCATTATATAACTTCCATATCAATTTTCTCATGATCTAATGTTGTTACTTTATTGTCTGTTTGAATCCATACTTTAGCACCGCATGATAATGGTTTTTTTGGCGAGTATATAACTCTAGCCGCTTCTAAACCATCTTCGCCATATATAATAGCTTCATGTGCGTAAGTATTAGATTTGTATGTCTTGCAAGTCAACACTGCTTCGTTAGTACTGTTTTTACAATTACTACGTATCTTGTGTTGGTTTACGTGTATTATAGTCTTCATTTGTAATAACTTCCTGTTTTTATAAAGTTTTCTGCTTTTTGTTCCCAAGTCATAATTTCCTTTTTATTCGTAATTTCTTATACATTTGTAAAGCGGGTGTCTGTAACTACCTGCTTTAGTTCGTTGAAAATAAGTAAAGGTAGCACGCTGACCTATAAAGTCACTAATGTTATCGAGCATTGCTGCAAGATCGTTGTAGTTGTAGCCTTTACCCGGTGGACAACCGAATACTACACCTTCGTCATCTTGCATAATAAACTTACCAATCGTGCCTGTCCTTTTACCTTTACCTAGTTCATAGCCTACAATTGTAGCTTCAGCATCATCAAAATCTTTAAATTTCATAAGATCCCATGATCTAGTACCTTTGTATTTACCATCAAATGATCTGTATATACTACCTTCGTAGCCTAACTTTAAGTTTTTCTTGTGTGCTTTAACTGCTTCGTCATAATCTAATACAACTTTAGTAGGAACATGCATTATAGGCCAAGTTAGTTTGCCATATACTTGTGAGTTAAGATAGCTTAATCTTGAAGAATAACCAGCTATTGTCATACTAGCTACATCATATACATGGTATTGCACTAGTTCAGCTGCTTCTTGCCTATGCTCATCAGTTGGTTTTGTTTTTCTAACTAATGAAATAATCTTTTCAAAGTCATCTTTTAGCTCGTGGTTGTACAGCTCACCATCAAGTACCATGCCTGGATTTGCTGCAAAGAACGTTTTTAATTGCTGTTCGATATGGTATACATTCATGAACTGCTTTCCGGTGCGAGAGAACGCGCCTTTGGCAGTAAATAAACAACGTACGCCATCAAGTTTTGGTTGGATGTATGCTGGATAATCCGCTTTATCTGGATTATACTTGTGAGCCAGCATTGCTTTAATATTTTCCGCTGCCATTGTTTAGTAATCTATTTATTTTGTTTATTTTCTTTAATATAACTGCTGCTTTTTCATATTCTTCTTTATCTTCAAAGATCATCATTATAGTTTGCAGTCTAGCTAATTCACCGACAAGTCTTTCTTCTTGATTAAGACCTAACTCATCTTTGTATTCATCAACTTTTTTAGCAGATATTGTATAACCTTCACTGATTAAGTTTTGTATTTGTTCATGATATTCTGCGTCAAGTTCTTCTTGCCTTTCTATTATTCTATCAAATATTAGATCAGCTAGTATTTTTATTTCATCTTTTTTCATATCAATATTATCCGTTAGTTGTCGTATTTAGTTTGTATTACACTGATTGTAACTTATTAAGTCTGTCTAGTTTTTGTTTGTTAGTTAAACTATTCCAATCTCTTGGTGGTTGCCAGTCAGGTATGCTAGCTCTCATTGTGGCAAAAGCTATTCTTTCTTTGTATTTGACGGCTTCATCTGATAGCTCGTCACCTTGTTTAGTTGATAGATCCCCTAACAACATAAACGCTTTCATTGCTTGTATATTACTCATACCACGAAAAGCCCGTACCGTCACCTGTGGGCTTACGCCGAAGGGAAAGTACGAGCACTCAAAGGATCACTGGTCGCCTTATATATTTCGTGTAGAGATTAAGGTGCGTATAATAGTTATCCTTCTTTGGTGCACAACGCTGTTATCTCTTACCACGAATAGCCCGTACCGTCACCCGCTTCATATAGCTATACAGCCATGACTGGGGTATCTTAAGTACGAGCTTGCCAAGTGAGTAAGAACAGACGTTTTCGGTCTTACATATCGCCATTGTTATTTATTCGCTGAACACACCTCACGCGCTTATTCGCGGAAACTAAACTATTAACTAACTAACAGTTTCTTCAGTTTCTTCATCTTCAGCATACGCATCTTTTAGCCAAGCTAATTCATCTACACTAAATGAATAGTTTTCTTCTTCAGCTTCAGCTAATATATCATCTATATTGTCGTGAAATAATTCTACTAATCTATCATCAAAGTAAATGTCTTCTAAATAATAGTCATCTGCATACACTATAGTATCATTGCCTCCTTGACCTATAATTTCTTCAACTAAGGCATCAGCTACATCATGATCATACATGTATACATCTTCATTTAACATAGGATTAGACATATCGTGTGTAACTATATGTAATTCATAGCCATCTGCTGTAGATTCAGTGTAAGCGGCTATATCATAGTTGCCATAAGCATTTTCATCAATTGTAAAATTAAAATGTTCTTTAACAACTTTTATCATTGTTTCTTTACTAGGTTCTTGCATTTTCTTTGTTTATTTGTTTAATAGTGTATAAAAATAGTTTCTTTAGTCTAGCTTTTCTGCTCATTATCATCATTCTTTTGTTATGCGTCCACTCGTACAGTCTACCGTTGCTTGATATTACTTTATAAGGTGATTTATAAACTGGATTTAGTTGATAACAAGTGAGCTTTCTACCTCTGTATGTTAAGTATTTTCTAATATAACCTGATTTAAATTCAGCTACAGTATCACCTGTAGGCAATTTAAAGCAAGTTGTACCGTTGTTTTTTTGCCTGTTTGTTGTAACATCTTTAGCACCTAGTGCTAACAATGCAGTTTCATATTGTTTTTCAGTCATAGTGTTTGGTTAAATAAATGATCGCCATATATTAGATCTAAACTATCAACATCTCTATACCATAAGTCCGTAAATGTATGTATAGTTTTTATCTCATCAATGGTTAGCTCATTGTATTGGGTTTTGTTTTTTAGTTTATCATAGATATACCCGATAGTAGAATATTGTTCTGCTTGAGCATCAAGTTTATCTTTGATATGTGGTTTAAGTTTATCAAATAATGTTTTCATATTATTATTATCCTTTAGTATTCGTATTTAGTTTGTAAAGTCTTTCATTATAGAACCTAGTATATCACCATGGTGTTCGTGATAAAACATAAACCACTCATCTTCAAACCACTCTTCACCTTGTGGTGTAAAGTAAGTTTCAGCTTGAAATACTTCATGTTTTGACATTTCTTCACTTACTGCTTGAAATATTATATCAAAGAATTGATTCTTTAACTTATTGAATATCAGATCTTTAGTAGTGTCTATATCAAGCTCTGAATAACCTTTTTGTACAGGTTTTTTTACTTTTGTTTCAGGTTGTTTGTAGCCGTAGGTTTTTTCTTGCCTAAGCTCATTCATGTCTCTAGTCTTAGCCATTTTTCTTAGTTTTAGTTTCGTTATACGCCTTTTTCAACTCGGCGATTTGAGTTTGACACTTTCTTATTTGATTTTTATTACCTCTTTCTTGATAGAATTGTGTCCAAGAATACAAGTTTTGTAGTTTTTTGGTAATTTTTTGTTGTTGTTTACTCATACCACGAAAAGCCCATACCTTGTGAGTATGAGCTTACGCCGCGGCGCGATGCCTTTGCTATTCGTGGGTGTATCTTGACCTTCAAACAGAAGCTCGTCGCATACACTATCTTAAATATGTACCGTAACCGCGTCTACGGGTGAGTTTTGCGATAGTATCTGCATCTTGTCTCGATAGTATTTGTATGTTGTTACCTGTTTTGTGATTGATAATATCAACACACCCGTACTTTTCGGCGGTACTACAGCTGACACAAGTGTCATAACCGTACTTAATTCTTACTGGGTGTAGCTCTTTTACACCACATTTGCATAATTTTGTTACATTCATGTATATATTATCCAATAGTATTCGTAATTAGTCTGTAACAAACGTTAAACCTTTGTAGTTAAACCATGCTTTTCTTTCATATGGTACATCATTTATAGTGTAACCTTTATACATTTTGCCATTTAGTTTAATTAGTTTTCTGTTACTTGGATAAAATTTAATAGTGTTCATTGTTACTTGGTGTTTTATTTACTAATTCGCGCACTTTTGCGCCAAATTCTTGATCATTTGGATGCTTATGCTTTAATTCTTTTACTTGCAACCATCTTACTTGAGCGATGGATCGCCATACTTCTTCACGTTTCATATCGTAGGTATATGATTAGTATCTATAATTAGATCACCGTTGTAAATTTTTTGTGCTTGTAAATAAGCATAAGTATGTTTCTGTGTTTCTGTACCTGCTTTCTGTACACTACCATACAGTCCAGCTAGTATATCTTTTGTAATTTCTTCAATTGCTTTTACTTCATTCATAACTTTCAATTATTTCTTTTATATATTCTTCTTCGTCTATAATATCATTACATAGGTCGAGTAGACGTCTCAGACCTTGTACCTCGTAAGTGTTTAGCTCTTGTGTATCACCTCTATGTATAGCGCTTACACAGTCTGCTAGATCATTTGCAGTGTTTTCAAACCTGCAGTAACTCATATTTCCCATATCACTTATAGTTATTGTCCATAGCGCAATGTATCACATTTTGTTCTAAGAATCTTGTTAAATCTTCTATAAACTCATTTGATTTATAGTATCCAGTGTTACCGTTTACATAGTCATTTACCATGTATACTACTTCTTGTAATGCTTCTTTGTCGCTCATGATGTTAATTCTTTTATTATTTTCTTTATTAGTTTGTCAGCGTCTTTGACATAGTTGTCGTCAGTTTCAGTATAACCTAGTTCTTCAAACATATAATAGTCTAGCTCGTTATAAAGTACTGTGACTACTCGATCACAGATCTTATCTATTACTTCTTGTTCTGTCATAATTAAAATATAAAGTTATACCAGAACACGAATAGATTTTTAACAGCGATTACCATAGTTGGTATCCATATAGCTAAGAATATAGTAGTCATTACTGTAGCATATATTTTTAGCATTTTTTCTTCAACTGCTTTGTAGCAGAATTTTATTAATTTAGCTTTCATAGTTGTTTATTTTAGTTATTAGTTCGTGTATTTCATCATGGTTGAAAGTAGAATACACTTTATCTACTTTATTACTTACATAGTCGTAAGTGAATTCGTTTGCTTCAACGCCAAAATAAGAGGCAATTAACTTGCGTGGTGACCAGCCATATGGAGATTTGTACTTGTTGTAGATTTGTAGTTTCATATCGCCGTCATTGTAGATAATGGCAGTTAAATTATCTGTTTGTATGTGAGTTTTAATGTTGTTCATATTATTATTATCCATCTCTAGTCGTATTTATTTTGTATTTGCCATTTCAATTAGTAGATCTTCAGTTTCATTTAACCATTTCATATAGTATTCTCCATACGCAGTATCAATTACACCTTGAGAAATGTCTTCTAACATCCACTCTTTCATATCTTGTACATTATCAATTGACTGAGCTATTTGTATTTTCTCAGTATAATCTACTCTTGTTCCATCAGTTTGGCAACTAGTTCCTACTAGTGTACCAATAAGTATTATTAGTTTATTCATATAATTCAGATTCAGTGTTAAATACTTTGTAGATACATTGGTAAATATCAATGCCTACATCTTCTAAATAGTCAACAAATTCTTTAGTTAACTTTGGTGAATTGTTTACCTGATAGCACACATCACCATCAGGCAGAGTAATTTCAAACTCATATATATAATTATTAATCATTTTTTAAGTAAGTTTTATAAATTGGTAATCCAGCTTTCCACTTGTCAGCCATTGCCCACAATGGATCTTCCCAGTCTTTTTTTAACCACTTAGGATTGTTTACCATTTCATCGTGACACCATTGTTGCTCGTTGTCACCAAGTTGGTAGTAGTGAATGCCAAACTCTGACATTGCTATTTTGTCTATTGTAGTATTTAGATTATTCATTTTATTTATTGTTTATTAGTTCTGCTATTGAATCGACTAGTATTGTAGTTACAACAACTATTGCTGCAACTACTGGAAAAGCTATAAANATCATAGTATTTGATCTAAGATTTCATACACTTGATCTTGTTTTTTCTTGCTAAGTTCAAGGTATTTACCTTCGCCTTTGTAGCCATGAAGGTGATTAATTACTTGCTGAGTCATTTCAGCTTGATGTACTGTTTTAGCCATTTCGTCAAATGCTTTTGACCAAGACCAGTTACTAGGATTATTTGGATTATACATAGTTATTAGTTTTAATTAGTTTATATTATTATCCAACGACTTTCGTTGTTTGTTTGTAACCGAGCGAGGAATCGAACCTCACTTCCAACCATTTCGGCTATGTGGTGCACTCGTTCATATTTGATTTACCAGTAAACGAGTAGAACTAACTGGACTTTAGTATGTAGTCAAAGATTACTCTTTGATTTCACTAAGTTCTCTACAAAACTTAGGAACAGTGTTTGAATTAGTGTAACTTTTGTACTCTTGAAAACATGGCATACTTTCAAACTTTTCTTGAAATGTTGAGTATATTTCGTCGTGATCGTAAGTAAATGTTACGCCTTTTTTGTTAGTAAAAGTTATTACTGTGTTTGTATCTAAAAGTGACTTTCTTATTACAAATCTTTTTGTTGTTAATTTATTAGTTTTCATATTTATTTATTTTATATTTAGTTTAGTTTATTATATTATCCAATTAGTATCGTAATTAGTTTGTAAGAGTGTAACTTTGTTTATTAGTTAAATTTAGTTTAGAAGTGTTACACATAACTTCATTGTTATTTACATTAGAAGTTATTGATATAATAATTTCCAGTATATACTTGATATGATACATATGCTAGTATTGAAGCGTAAATAATTACTGTTGATAGTTTAGCGAAATCTTCAATTGAGAAGAATAATTTGTTTTTAGTTAATTTGTTCATAGTTATTAGATTTTAAATTCATATATAATATCCAACATGCATCGTAGTTAGTTTGTAGTTATATATAAAAAATAAGACAACACAATAATATAACGAAAAAATCAAAATATATAAAATAAAAATATAAAAACAAACGGGGGCCCGCAATTATATATTTCATTTTTATTTATCAACAAAATAATATTGTGGTGGTGCAACCTCTAACTTCTATATTTCTAATATCAGTGTGACAGTAGCCTTATAAGTAGTATAATAAGGGGCAAGTGTCACTATTCAAACAGGTAAAAATCGATAAATACATGTGAGATATAATATTGTACGCGATACGTAGTCACAATTAATTATGAAAACTAAAACATTTTAAAATGAAAGAGCAAGAAGGACCCGCTGCTAAAGCTGATAGACTAGCTAGAAAAGCAGCACGTAAAGAAGCCAAGGCTGAAAGAAAGGAAGCTAAAGGTAAAACAGGTAAAGCCGCAAAGCTAAGAGCTAAAGCTGCAGTTAAGTCTGCTAAAGCTGACAAGAAAAAAGCTAAGCAAGCAGCTAAAGGTGAAAAGCAAGCAGCTAGACAAGAAAAAAGATTAGAAAGAACTAAGAAGAGACAAAAAACTAAAGGCAAGGTAAAAGCAGCAGCTAAGAAGTTAGCTAAAAAAGCTGCAACAGGTGCAATTAAAGCTACAAAGAAAGCTATTAAAAATTCACCTGGAGCAAAAGCTGCTAAAAAAGTAGGTAAAGCTGCTAAGAAAGTTAAAAAAGTAGCTAAGGCAGCAGTAGCAGGAGCTAAAGAAGCGGCAGGTACTGCTCAATATAGTAAAGCCCCAGCTATGAGTCATGGAAAAAAGGGNACAAATAAGATGGTTAAAGGTGCAGATATGAATGTTCCAGCCGAAAAACTACAATATATACAGTCTTCAAGCGCTGGTAGATCAGGCGGCATGTATTCAGCAGGTAAAGCGCCATCAATGGGTAAAATACAGTATGGTCACCCTGATAAACCTGAAATGAAAATAGGTAATGGCAAAGGAATGTCTATGAAAATGAGCCAATTGAGTAAATTTATGGCTAAAAACCGAATGAAAAAATAAACATAATTAATTGTGGCTATAATTTACACTTATCCTAGTAAATTATCGCCAGTTGCCGATGATTTAATCATACTATCCGATAGTGAGAAGGGTTTAACTACAAAAAAAGCTACATTATCGAGTTTAAAAACGGCAATAGGCGTTAATGACTACGATTTAAATGCCACTGCAGACGGGTTAAACGTAGATTTAAACCTTACGTCCAGTCTTGGAGTAGATAATTCATTAGTTAAAGTAGTAGCTGGGTCGAATATTACGCTAACGCGCGATAATTCTGCCCAGATTACTATTGATGCAGCTGATGGTGACACATATGACTTAAATGCAGGTGTAAAAACTGGTGTTAAAGTACCATTGAATTTAACATCTGGTTCAGGTACAGATAATTCAGTAGTTAATTTAAGTGAAGGTACCAATATAACACTAACTAGAGTAAGTGCTACTGAAATAGAAATAACATCAGCAGGTGGTGGCGGTGGATCAGCACTAACAGTATCACAAGATGGTGTTGCAGTAGACCCAGATGTAACAGATTTAAACTTTATAAGCGGATTTGCAGCAGTAGATGACGCAATCACAACAGGTAAAGTAGATGTAAACGCAGTATACAATACATCGTTATCCGATGCTATAGCAACTACAAGTGACTTAGGCGGTATACCATCAGGAACTACAGTAGCAGATTTAAAAGGAGATACATTTGTATCTATATTAGATGAATTAATATTTCCAACTGCATTACCAGNNTATACTATACCAACAAGAACATTNAGNTCTACAGTAACAGGTANAAANGAAGTAGGAACTACACACAGTCCAGCTTTAAATGCTGCTGGAGTAAAAAATGATGCTGGTATTTTTACTGATATATCTATAATTAAAACAGTAAATGGTGGATCACCAACTACTTTAACATCAGGCGCACCTACAGAAAGTGGAGCATCTAACCTACCAGCTCAGTTTGGCTTTGCAAATGCTAATAATCCAAATAAACAGTACACTAAATCAGTAACTGATACAGGTTTAGTAATACCTGCACCAGCTAGTGGATCTACATCAAGTGTAGTTTATGGATCAACCGCTAACTACAATGCTGGTTTAGCATTAAAAGATAGTAAAGGCATAGATGATACAAGGCCTGCAGCCGTAAGAACAGATAGTGCACCGCAAGCAGCGAGCACTGGATTTGCTAGTGTTAATAGAACTATAACAGGTTTATATCCTATTTATCATTTTAGACAAGCAGGAGCTATATCAACTTCTGACATGGTTACAGCTATACAAAATGGTACTGCAGTTGCGATAATTGCATCAGCGTCAAGCACTATAACTATACCACTTGCAATAAACAACGAATTTTTAGCTATAGCATATCCAGCTACTAATACAACTAAAACAAAATTCTTTGTTGATAGCTTTAATCAAGGTAATATAACAGCATTATTTAACGCTGTAGCTACGTCTAATGCTAATTCACCAACAAGTTTATGGTCTGGCATATCTTTTAAGATACACACGTCATTAACAAATTTGACGCTTTCAGCTGCGAATATAGAATTAAGAAATAATTAGCATGAGTTTACCAGGTATAGAATTAGGAACAGGTATAGTAGTTGGAGCACCTAAGGCTTTAGACTCGAAGTACGGCCCATTTGAAGGAGCTACTTTAGCTGCAGCTAAAACTGAAGCCTTAACTAATGTAACTGCTGGTTTTAGATTTGAAGGATTAACTATTGGACTTATAGTAACTGGTAATCCAGTAGTAGAGTACTGGTTTCAAAGTGGTATAGCCGATGCAAACTTTGTATCAAAAGGTGGTGGAGCAGGTAGTGTAAACGTACAAGAAGACGGATCCGCTATTGTAACTACAAATACTTTTAATTATAAAGGACTTTTTAAAATAACTAATAATTCAGGTGTAGCAGATATAACTTCTGATACTTTTGTATTCACAGTAGGAGCTCCATCAGCTACTACAACTTGGAGTATAAATCATAACTTAGATAAATATCCATCAGTTATAACAGTAAATACGAGTAATGAAGAAATGTATGGTGCTCTGGTATATACGGATAAAAACAATTTAACAATAACGTTTAAGTCAGCTGTAGCTGGTTTTGCGTATCTAAACTAAAAAAATAAAAAAATGGCAATACAATTTTTACAGGATATTGACTTAAACTTAGCAGAAATAAAAGAAGTAGTAGTTGATAGCGTATCTGGTAATCCTGGTGGATCGGGACAAGTTACGGGTAGATTAATATATGAAACATCATCTAATGAATTAAGATATTATAATGGAACTGCTTGGGTGCAACTAGTAGCAGATTATAATAGATGGGTATTAAAAGATAATGCTGGTACGCCTAATACAGAAAACGTAGAAACAACTAACTCAGTTCAGTTTTTAAGTAGTGATATTGATTATGTAGCTGCAGCAACAAATGGTGATAAAACACTAACAGCTACCCTAGCAACGGTAAATAGTAATGTAGGTTCGTTTACTAATGCTAACATAACTGTTAACGCAAAAGGTTTAATTACAGCTGCATCAAGTGGATCAGGAAGTTCATTTACATCATGGGATTTAACTAGTACTGATGGATCTTCTTCAGGTAGTGCAACGATAGATGCAACTAGAAACACTGTTGATTTTAGATCTCAACAAGGAACAGTAGTACCTACACAAAGTAATCCTAGTTCATCTGTCGCTAGAATAGATCTTGGACTTAATTATGCTTCATCAACAGCTAATACAATTATTACTTATGCAAATGCTGCTGGAGCTTTAGCAGATGCAGATACTTTTATAGTCAGTCAAGCTGGTGAAGGAAGTAACACTGAAGTTAAAGAAGCTACGTTATCAGCTTTAAAAACCTATGTATCTCCTGGTTCAGGTGGTATGACATTTAAAGGTGGTTATAACGCTACTACTAATACACCTGATATTGGTGATGCAACACTAGGTATAGATATAGCAATAGGTGATACTTATGTAGTAACTGTTGCGGGTAGTTTCTTTGCTGACACTGTTGAAGTTGGTGATTTAATTATATCAGAAGTAGCTAAAAGTTCTGGTGACTCTGTAGCTTTAACAGATTATGTTGTAGTTAACAAAAACATAGGACTTGCTACAACAACAACACCTGGTATAGCTTCATTTGCTAGTAACTCAGGTTTAACTGTAGATGGTGCAGGTGCAGTAGATATAACTGACACAGCTGTAAGTGCTGGTAGTTATGGTTCTGCTACAGCAATACCAGTTATAACTGTTAATGCTCGTGGACAATTAACTAATGTTACAACAGCAACTCCATCAGCTGGATCAGAAAGTGTTATAGCTACAGAAGGTAATACTAGTACATCATCAGTAGTATATACACACAACTTAAGTACTAGAGATGTAGTTGTTCAAATATATGATAACAGAAGTGAACTAGCTTCATATGGACAAACTGTGTATGCTGACGTAGTAAGATCAAGTACAAGTGCAGTTACTGTAAACTATGCAAATACTATTACATCAGGTGACTATAGAGTAATGTGTATTAAAATAGGATAATATGCCTGTAGTTTTTTTACAACAAGTAAACATCACTGATTTTTTAGAAATAGAAGGAAATNTAAAAGTAGACTCTACCGGTTACATACAGTTNCCGGTAGGTACTACAGCCCAAAGACCAACCGGTGTAGAAGGAATGATGAGATATAACACGTCAAATGACGTAGTAGAAGTATATGCCCCTGATGAAGAAGGGCGTTTGGGATGGAGAGCTTTAGCATATGCAGAATAGTAAAAATAATTAAGTATCAAGTGATACTATATATAACAACCAATAATAACTAAAAATAAAACCATGACGTTTTTATATACCCGCACTAACACGTGGTCTAGTGCACCACAACCAAATGAAGAAACCGTTAAACTATGGGAGCATGTAACTCAAAAGAAAAATTGGAGGATTGTTCAATTACCTAACGGATTTTTACAAACCGAATACAAAGATATATCTAGTGAAGACTGGATAGATGTTACCAGAAGAGAAACTATAACTGGAGCTGAGCAAGCAATCGACAGCTCAATAGAACACTATAATAAAAAGTTAGAGTTTACCAAAGGACCAAAAGTTGTAAAGACATTTGAGTAAGTATTCATAAATAAAATTTAATTAAATATAATGCAAGAATTAAAGTTAGTCAAAGAGTTGGCTTTTGGCGATCACGCTAAGAGCCAGCTACTAACTGGTGTAACAAAATTAACTAATGCAGTATCATCTACATTAGGCGCCAGTGGTAAATGTGTTATACTGGAAGACAAAAATGGTGAACCAGTAATAACAAAAGACGGTGTTACTGTAGCAAACTCAATAACGTTACGTAGGCCTATAGAAAATATTGGAGCTACACTTATAAAGCAAGCAGCTCAAAGAACAGTACAAGAAGCAGGTGATGGCACAACCACTGCAACAGTTTTAGCTCAAGCAATACTAGACGAAATAGAAAAGCACTCTTTGTTAGAAGATACTCGCATGATGAAAGAAGGTATACACAGAGCTGTAGATAAAGTTGTAGAGTATTTAAACAAAAAAGCTAAAAAAGTAAATGGTAAAAAAATAGATCAAGTAGCTACTATATCAGCTAACAACGATCAACATCTTGGTAGTTTAATTTCTAAAGCTTTTAAAAGCGTAGATAAAACAGGTGTTGTAATGTTAGAAACTAGNGATGATGAAACAACATATGTAGAGTATATTGAAGGTATAGAATATCCAGCTTGTTTAAAAAGTCATCATTTTATAAATAACAAAACACAAGGAACCTCAGAGCTTATAAATCCTTTAGTTCTTATATGTGAATCACCTATTAACAGTATTAGAAAAATACAAAAAGTTTTAGAGTATGTTATATCAAATAAAAAAGCATTATTGATTATAGCAGAAGTTGATCATCAAGTAAGCACAGCTTTAGCAATGAATAAAGTTAAAGGCAATTTAAATGTAAATGTAATTGATGCACCAGCATATGGTATTAGCAAAAAAGGAATACTAGAAGACTTAGCATTAGTAACTAATGGTAGAGTTATAAATGAAGATCTTGGTGACGACATGGATTTAATATCAGTAGATGATTTAGGTTATTGTTTAAAAGCTACAACAAGCAAAGAAAATACTATATTACAATGTGATTTATCTTCAAATGAAGATGTAAGTAAAGCTGTTGAAAGAGTTAAAACAAAAATAAATAAAACAAAAGATCCTAATCTTATTATAAAATTAGAAAATAAATTAGCTAAATACACTGGTAAAGTAGCAGTTGTTAAAGTAGGTGCTAATTCAGAAGTTGAGCTAAAAGAAAAAAGAGATAGGGCCGAAGATGCTATTTGTGCTACAAAAGCCGCAATAAAACAAGGTATATTACCAGGTGGTGGTATAGCTTTGTTAAATGCTTCACAAGTACTAGAACCAAAAAGCATGGGTGAAGAAGTGTTGTATGAAGCAATTAAAAGACCATTTGAGGTCATAATGAAAAATGCCGGGATACAATATGACAATGTCCCAATTAAAGAAGGTATAGGATATAACGTGGTTACAGGAAAAACGGTGGATATGGTACAAGCCGGAATAATAGATCCTTTACTAGTAACGAAGAGCGCATTAAAAAATGCGGCTTCTGTAGCTACAACTATAATGTCTACTGATTGTATAATTAACAATGTCAGAGATGAAAGCAGTAGGTAAATATATAGTTATAAAACCAACTAAAGAATCATCTGTTAAAACCAAGGGTGGTTTAATACTTGGTGAAAATAATAGAGAAGATGTTAGATATAGAAAAGCAGAAGTAATAAATGTAGGTACAGATGTTAATGCTATTAAAAAAGGAAATGAAATTTATTATGATAAATCTTCTGGTTTTAATATAGAAATAAAAAAAGAAACTTACAAAGTTATAAAAGAGTTAGACGTAGTTATAATATTATGAGCAGAACAAGAAAAGGTGGTAAATTCAAAGGCGGCAATTTTGCTAGTCAATTTAAACAAGGACTTTCAATGCAGAGCCCTATGTTTGCTGTTGCTGTAGCAGGTGATGATAATGAACTTAAAGACACTGTAGAAGAACCAACTGAAACTCAAGAAGAGAATCAAGAAGAAACTAGACAGCAAACTCCAATAGATAACTTAGATGGCAAGCCACCTCAACTAAGCGAGCTTGAAGATGTTATAGACGAAAAAGTAGGTTCATCTGCTAGAAGAGTTGAAAGGCAAAACTGGAAGGTTAGATCTGAACAAGAAGCAGAAAGACAAAAAGCAGAAGAAGAGAAAAAAGCTTTAGAAGAACAAAGAGCAGCAGAGGCAGAACAAGCAGAATTAGATAGAGAAGCTAGAAGTCAAGGTAAAGAAATATTAGATGAAACTACCAAACGAGGCATAAAAGATGCTAAGAAAGAAGCTAAGCGAACAGCAAAAGCTGAGAAGCAAGATAAAAAAGAAGAAGCTAAAAAATTAAAAGGTAGAGCTAAACGTCAAGCTAAAAGAACTGCAAGAAAAGAATTTAGAAGTGATAAGAAAAAGATTAGAAAAAATAAAAGAAAAGCTAAAAGAAATAGGTAAATAACGTGAGAAGAGTAAACTCTAAAGATTTAAAAGAATTAAATTTACTTAAGCACTATAGGATAATAAGGAAATGGGCGTGTAAAACATATTCATTAACAGATGCAGATTTGGAATTATTAATATACTTAGATGCTATAGACTTATTTAATAAAGATGATTTTAAAAGAGGTACGTACTCATATAGCTGGGATAACAGGCGCTGGAACAGACTATTGAAAGAGGGTTGGATACAGGTGTGGAGAGAGCGAAATCGCACTACTCAAAAATTCAATATCTATAAAGTTTCCTATAAGTGCAAACAGCTAATCTCACGTATGTACCGTTTCATGCTGGGTGAAGAAGATATGCCAACTAAGTTTTTAGAAAGTAATAATAAATATTCTTGGAAAGTTACAGCTAAAGCTATAACTTTTGTAAACAGAGATAAAACAAGGACAAATGCCATATAAACAAAAAAATCCATTTAACGGACCTGCTAATTTTAGAAATCCTAAAAATAGAGGTACTAGCAACTTTAACGCTTTGGAGTTTCAAATGCCGGACTTAAGTCAAATACTTAACAAGACTGCAGATGGCGATAGTAAGACTGTAGATGTAACTAACGAAAGCACGACCGGATCATCTGAGGAAGGTAAGGTAGATAAAAACACTGTACCAAAATCAAGCACGGAAATTACCGCAAATAAAGCTGATGATACAATCGATGATGTTGTAAGCAGAGCAACAGCAGAAGACGATCCTACTTATAAAGATATAGCTGCTAAAGATAAAGAAAGACGTAAAGAACTTAATCAAGACATTAGAGAAGCTAGAAGAATGCAGAAAGACCGTAAAAACGTTTTAGATTATTCACAACGTCAATCTGCTAAACAAGCTAAAGAAGATATGATTGCTCAAAGAAAATTTGAGCGTAAAGCTAGAAGACAAGGTATGAGTGTAGATCAAGCTTTAGAAAACTTATACACAGTAAACAAAATGAAAGAAATTGAAGCTAAACAAAAAGGAACATCAATGAAACAAATAAACAGAAAAGGCAAAGGTTTTCCTATGGTTAATCCTGCTACACAAGTAGATCAAATGGGTAATCCAATACCACAACCACCTGTTAAAGGTACTATGGCTAACGGAGGTAGACCATTAAACAGCAATGTATTAGTAAATGACCCTATGAACTATCAAGATCCGTCTAAAATATCTGCTCAACAAAATACTCAAGCTATGAAAATGAACCAGATAGCTCACAGTGCAGGTACACCTACACCTAGATATAATCCCTATAATAATGAAATGACTGGTATGGCATTTAATGATAAGTTAAGAGCCGCATCAGCCGCGGGTGACTTAGATGATAGTCCTGAGTTTAAAGCAGAAGTAGATGGAGCGCCGTCTATGGTTCATGTAGATCCTCCAGGTTCACTTAAACCTATGACTTCAGCAATGAGAATAAAAGAAAAGCCAGAGAAAGAAGAAACGAAAAAACCTGTTGTTAAGTTAGAAGGTAATGATGATGAAAAGGGTAACCCTAAACCTTTAAAAGCTGTAGGTATGTATGAAGGTAATAAAGCATTGAAACAAATAACTCATGGTATGAGTACAGGAGGTACAAAGACTGTATATCCTTCGGGAAAAACTTTAGTACAAACAGACAAGCCAGCAGAGGATACAAAGGGTAAAAAAGTAGTTAAAGGTAGCAGTACTTTAACAAGAACAACTGAGCCTGCTATGTATGGAGATCATGCTCATACTAAAGTTACTAAAAAGAATTTAAAGGCTACAGAAAGAGATGACGCTGCACATATGGATTATTTAAAAAGAGATGTAAAAGATATACAGAAAAGTAAGATGTCTCAACATAAAAAAGACGAATATGAAACAGCAGATGAAAAACATATTTCTAAACTAGCTGGAGATCTTAAGTACGACACTAAATATCATGGAAGAAAGTATGATAATGTGTAATTATAATAGTACACATTTATTAATAATTTAAAACTAAAAATCATGCCAAGTTACGGAGAATATCAAAAACCAGCAGGTAGAAAATTAAAGTGTAATCAAAAGCCATTAGGAACTAGAACTATGGTTTCTAATAATGCTACTATTATGCCTACACTTAGACACATCGATAATATCGAATATAAGGGTAACGCTGTGTTAAATGCTAACAAATGATCGGTATAGATGATTTGAAGTTGTATTGTTTAAATATAACTTCATTTACTATAGCTAGCTTAGATTGGTTAGAGCCAATGTTAAAGATAATGCTATTGGTAGTTACTATAGGTTATACTGTTCATAAATGGTGGAAACTTAAAAACAAATGAGACAGATAAAAGAAATTATTGTACACTGCTCCGCTACTCGTGAAGGTCAAGATATATCAGTAGATACAATAAAAGACTGGCACGTTAATGGTAGAGGGTGGAGTGATATAGGCTATCATTTCTATATTGATATAAATGGAGAAATACACAAAGGTAGAGATATAGCTAGAATCGGGGCCCATTGCTCAGGACATAACCGTAATTCTATAGGTGTATGTTATTGTGGAGGCGTTGAAGCAGATGGTAAGACCCCGAAAGATACTAGAACAGAAAAGCAAAAGGTTGCTTTACTTGCGGTACTTAGAACGTTAAAAGCTATGTACCCGCTCGCAGTTATATATTCACACAACGAGTTTGCTAATAAAGCATGCCCGTCTTTTGATGCTACAAATGAGTACGAAAATCTCTGAATCAACCGAATTTAAAATAGACATAAAAACCGTAATTGGTATTATAATGGTAACAGCTTCTTTTGTAGGTATGTATTATACACTACAAGCTGATATTGAAGAAGCCAAAAAACTACCACCTATAGAAGTTAAACGTTTAGAATATGACTTAAAAGAACAATGGAATAAAGAAAACATTGATAATCTAAAAGAAAGAGTAGACATGCTTGAACAAGTTGATGACGTTACATTTGAAGAAATAAATATATTATCAACACTTATAAAAGATGGTACTGAAAATGATGGTAAGTTAGAAGAGCTTAATAGACAACTAGAAGAATTAAGAGATAAAAAACCTAGTACTAGAGTTATAGTGAAAGAAATCAAAGTAGATAAAAAAGGTAGAAAAATATAAAACATGAACTCGCCTTTTTATAAAGTTAATAAAGCTAAAATGAAGTGTAACGTACCGCGTGCTTCTACTAAATCTAATAAAAAGAAAATGGTAAAAGCGTGTGAGGGTGGTAAAGAAAGAATAGTACATTTTGGTGAAAAAGGTTATGGTCATAATTACTCTGCTGCTGCTAGGAAAAGTTTTAGAGCTAGGCATAAGTGTGGTGAAAAGAAAAGTAAATTAAAAGCTCAATATTGGGCGTGTAAAGTTTTGTGGGCTGGTAAAGGTGGATCAAAAAAATCATCACCTAAGGGTCGACAAGGAAAATATTAATATATGTGGAAATTAACTAAACAATACTTTGAAGACGTATGGGATTTACTTTGGAGTAAAACAAGTATAGATGAAAAAGCTATAGCTACTATTAAAGAAATGAAACGTAGATATAACCTAACTACAAAGGAATTATCTGATGTAGCAGAAGCTATAAAAAAAGTAGGTAAAGAAATATCTGATATTGATAACGCTATAAAAGGAAAATAATGGGATTTAAAATGAAACCTCCATATAAAATGGACCCTACACCGGTATACGAAGTACCTTTCGATAATCCAGATTTAGTTGCTAAAGCTAATAAAGCTGGAACTATTATAGTTAATAAAGATAGAGTAGGTGACAAAAAGTTAATGGACGAAGCTATGAGCCACGAAAAGCAGCATTTGAAAGATATGCAAGATGGTAAATTAGATTATGATAATTTAAGCGTAACATTTAAAGGTAAAAGATATGATAGAGATTCTTTTGATGAAGGCAATGAAAACTTACCGTGGGAAAAAAGAGCTTACGCAGCAGGTAGAAATAGAAAAGAAATAGATCTTACACCAAAAAAAGATAAGTTAACAGGCCCACCTAAAGCTTCAGATAGTAAAAAACCATTAAAGTTTAAACTAAAAGGCGGTTCACCATTTACAGCTTTAGACGAAAATGAAGTTAATATGAACGAAAACTTTGGCCCAGCATTAGAGTTAGATGAAATAGCAGATCAATTAGACGATGCAGTTGTAGCTCATGGTAAGCAAGCTAAAGGCATAAGAAAGCATTTAAAAGAAATGGAAGGCATGAACAAAGGAACTGCTTTACATAGTCCAATAAAAATGTGGGGTGCTCCAGCTTTTGAAGAAGGTAAAGATACAGATCCAAGTGGTGGAACTGAAGAAGAAAAAATACAAGATGATAAATCTCCTTATTCAGGAAGTACTTACGGTTTTGACGTGGCCACTGGTAAATTCATTCAAAGACAAAAAACAGGCCCTGAGCAAAACTTTATTGTGACAAACATAAATCCTAGTGATTATAAAGGAACTAGTACTGATGATAGTATTCTTAACACATCAAGCTACGAGAAGTTTAAAAAAGATAATCCAACGACTGGTAATGTTGATTACGATAGATCATTTAAAAAAGGAATGCAAGGTGTAAAAGATGAATATGAGAAATTTAAAACCGATTATAATTTTTATAGAGACGCGTTAAAAGAAAAAGAAGGCGAAGGTCCATTAAGCATTCCTTATAGCGGTGGTAATATAACTTTTGCACCAGGTCAAGATTTTGATGCATTAGAAGGTGATACACCACTTGAGAAAATGAGAAATATTAAATTTACTTATAGCAACTTTGACGATAAAACAGGTAGCGAACAACCTAGCTTTGGTGGTACTAAAACATTAGCAGAGCTAATGAACGTAAATGAAACAGAAAGAAAAGCATCTGGGTTTAGTAATTTACAAACTGCTATTTTAGATAAAGCTAGATCCGAAAGACAAGCTGAATTTGAAAGAACTTCACAAGGGTTACAAGATTTAAAAACTAATTTTCCAGATCTTTTTACAGGAACTAACACACAGAAAAAATTAAGAGCACAGCAAGGTGACATACTGCAGAAAGAATTTTTAGAAGCTAAAAAGAATGCACCACATTCTAACGCTGTTAAAAGATTAGAAGAACAATACAAGAAAGATAGAGAAGCATTAAAAACCCAAGTATTTCCTATTTAATGGCAAAGAAAAAATTTAAAGAAACAAAAGTTGGAGCATTCTTAACAGAAAAAGCTCCTAAACTTGTTTCACAGTTAGGAGAATTTTTACCTGATCAAGGTGGGCTAGGTATAGTAAAAAACTTAATAACAAGTGATACTAGTATTGAACCACAAGATAAAGAAATGGCTATGAAGCTATTAGAACAAGACATTGCTGAAATGCAAAATATCTCTAATAGATGGAATAGTGATATGAAAAGTGATTCTTGGTTAAGTAAAAATACTAGACCTTTAACACTTATATATTTAACATTTGCTTCTACAATGTTAATGATAATTGATTCGTTTCATACTACATTTGATGTAGATGAGTCATGGGTAGGTTTATTAAAAACATTATTAATAACAGTTTATGTAGCGTACTTTGGTTCTAGAGGCGCAGAAAAAATAACAAAAATAAATAAATAAAATGAGAGGATTAGAAGGAAACTTTCAAGCGCAACCTAGAGTTTTTGCTCACGACGCTGTAGATATTACACCTAACGATGGTGCTGACGTACCTAACACTAGTGAAAGAGGATGTTGTGTTTATGTAGGCGACATTAGTGGTGGTTCAAACATAAAAGTAACAATGGAAAGTGGTAATGATATTACTTTTACAGGTGTTGTAGCAGGATCTTTTTTACCAATATTAGTTAAAAAAGTATTTGCTACAGGAACTACTGCTTCAGGTTTAATAGCACTTTACTAAGATGTTTATAGGTATAGGTTACACAATACCGCAATCAAAAAACCCAGTAGGTGGTGGTGCACCTCCTGCTACGTTTTTTATTTTAGCAGAAAACGGAGACTTCTGTATAACTGAAGAACCTATAGGTAGCGAAGATAATATGGTAACAGAAGATGCACCTTAAATAAATAATTATGGCAAATAAGAAATTTTCAGCATTTACAAATCAAGCAATGACTGCTAGTTCAGAGCTAGTAGGTTTTGATGGTGGTGCAAATACAAGATATACAATAGCTCAATTAGAAGCAGGTCTAAGTATTGTTACAAAAAGAAGATTTATAACAACTGCAGTATTCAGAAATTTATTTGGTTCTGGATCTCCTATAACAGGTACTACTGATATAGCACAGTTTGGTTATGTATCAACTGAGAATAATCCCTCTTTGTTTATAGCAACTAGTGCTGTAAAATTAATAAAAATAGGATTTAAATGGTTAGGCAATGGAACAACTACAGGTATAGATCCAGGTGATGAATGGGAAATATTTGCTTATCCATTAACAAACCCTAATAATAATGCAGATACTGGGGCTAGTTATGGCGCAGGTACAACAACAGGTTTAAAACTAACAAGCGCTGATAACGGAACTTATCCGGGTAAAACAAATACTTTAGCTTCACCTATATCAATGTCAGCTGGACAGATGTGGGCTTTTGCTGGCGTAGAAACTGGAACAATTGGAACATCAACTGCTGAAGCTATTATATGGTTAGAGCTTGAAGAAGCATAAAAACAAATAACAATTAAATTTAATCAAATGAAAAAAGTAACAAAAAAAGAATTAGAGACAATTTTAACTTATCAAACTAAATTAGGAAACTTATTTAATCAAATAGGAACTATAGAGTTTAGTAAAAATTTAAAACTAGCAGAACTAAAACAAACAAGTGAAGCTAATGAAAAATTAAAAGTTAAACTTGAAAAGAAATATGGGTCTGTAAATATTAATCTAGAAGATGGTTCAATAACTGAAATTGAGCAACCTAAACAAGTAGCAGAAAGTGTCTAATATAAGAAAAATTAGTATAGGATCTGATTACAAAAATGATGCAATGCATTATTCAGTAGGTCAAGAAGTTTATGGTGGTCATACTATTTGTGATATAATTGGTGAAGAAGAATATTTAATATATATTCAAAAGGATAATGAAGTTTTGCCGTGGAAAAAATTTAATCGCAATATGGCTATAGCAGTTGAATTTGATCTTAAATATTAGTGAAAAGTTTATATGACTTTATTATCAAGCCTTTAAATAATAGGTATGATAATACAAGAAAAATAGGTGATAAAACACTTATTATTAATACCACTATAGAAAACCACCGATTTGTGAGCAAGGAGGCAGTTGTTGTTTCGGTGCCAGCTGCTTATAGCTCACGTGTTAAAATAGGTGATAAAGTGCACGTGCATCATAATATCTTTAGAAGATGGTATGATCAAAAAGGTAGGGAAAGAAATAGTGCTAGATATTTTAAAGATGATATGTATTTTTGTAGTGGAGATCAAATCTATATGTATAATAATAAGTGTCATTTAAACTATTGCTTTGTAAAACCTATTTTAAATAAAGACTTATTAAGCGTTGATAAAGAGCAACCTAATGTTGGTATAATAAAATACAGCAATAGTTCTTTAGAAGCTCTTAAAATAACACCTGGAACGCTTGTAACATTTACACCGAACTCTGAATTTGAGTTTGTAATAAACAATGAGCGTTTATATTGTATGAAATCAAATGACATAGCACTTATACATGAGTACGAAGGAAACGAGAAAGAATATAATCCAAGCTGGGCGCAAGGCAGTTGATGAGTTAATTAAGGTAGCTGAAGAGCAGATAATAACTGATAGTGCAGATGATTTAGCAGCTGACCGTTTAAAGAATGCCGCAGCAACTAAAAAGCTTTGTATTATGGATGCATTTGAAATACTACAACGTATTGAAGAGGAAGAAGATATATTAAAAAGTAACGGTAAAATAAAAGATGTTAAGTCGTTTAAAGGTTTTGCAGAAGGGAGAAGTAAATGAGTTATCAACAAACCTTAGTAAAAGAACTACAAGATGTTGTAAATCCTTCTATATTAAAAAAACAAAATAGATTAAAAAAGTGGGAGTATGGTTATAATGTAGAGTATGATTTTGTAGTAATAAGTAAAACAGGTAAAATTGGACAGATCGTTGAAATACAAAATCTCCGCATTGCTTTACCAGCAATCGATGAACCGTATAAACGAAGCAAAAAGCAAGAGGAACAGTATTGGGAAAAGTTTGAATATCCCAAAGAGTTACAAAGAATAAACACTAGATTTGACTGGGAAGAATACCCGTTAGATTTTAAAGAAAAATGGTACGATTATATTGATGAAGAATTTAAACGTAGAGAACAAGGTTTTACTTTCTACAACAACGGCAATCCTATATATATTACTGGTACTCATTACATGTACTTGCAATGGTCAAAAATTGACGTTGGATCTCCTGAATTTAGAGAAGCAAATAGACTCTTCTTTATATTCTGGGAAGCATGCAAAGCTGATAGAAGATGTTACGGAATGTGTTACCTCAAAAACAGACGAAGTGGATTCAGCTTTATGGCTAGCGCAGAATTGGTCAATCAAGCTACAATATCTTCCGATTCTAGATTCGGTATATTGTCCAAGTCTGGTGCCGATGCCAAGAAAATGTTCACGGATAAAGTTGTCCCCATATCAGTTAACTATCCATTCTTTTTTAAACCCATTCAAGACGGTATGGACCGGCCAAAAACTGAACTGGCTTATAGAGTTCCAGCCGCGAAGCTTACTCGTAGAAAGCTACAAGAAAATATTAAAGAATTAGAATTAGAAGGATTAGATACAACTATTGACTGGAAAAATACTGGTGACAACTCTTATGATGGTGAAAAGCTAAAACTATTAGCACACGATGAAAGTGGTAAATGGGAAAGACCTGATAATATATTAAACAACTGGAGAGTTACAAAAACTACATTGCGTCTAGGATCTAGAGTTGTAGGTAAATGTATGATGGGCTCAACTTCAAACGCATTAGATAAAGGTGGAGGAAACTTTAGAAAACTATACAACAATAGCGACGTTAATAAAAGAAATAAAAACGGACAAACAACTTCTGGACTCTATAGCTTGTTCATACCTATGGAGTGGAACTACGAAGGATTCATG
>FUFK010039425.1_pt1 | contig 30135 bp, 28 predicted proteins | sample 1021851 | NCBI WGS metagenome assembly FUFK01 (sample SAMEA51879418, study PRJEB19060) | metagenome | reverse complement strand
TACCTCTACTCCACGAATACTCGCAGTTATTTCTTTAGTTATGCTGTCTGGTACGTCTTCATAACTATCAAACTGCATCGTAAATGTTGCACGGCCTTGTGTTCGGGAACGCAAATCAGTTGCGTATCCAAACATTTCTGATAACGGTACTTTAGCATTGACGACCTTTGCAGATCCTCTTTGCTCCATTTCAGCTATCTTCCCTCTTCTTGAGGAAAGATCTCCGACAACATCTCCCATAAAATCTTCAGGTGTTACTACTTCTACACTCATTACAGGTTCTAGCAGTTTAACTCCTGCTTTTTTTGCTCCATCTTTTAATGCCATGGAGCCAGCAATTTTAAAAGCCATTTCAGAGGAGTCTACATCATGATAAGTACCGTCCTTTAGAGTTGCTTTTACATTTACTAAAGGGTATCCAGCTAACACACCTGTTTCCATTGCAGCTTCAACGCCAGCGTTGACAGAAGGAATATATTCTTTTGGAATCCTTCCGCTTTTAATTAAATCTACAAACTCATACCCATCTTCAATTGGCTCAAATTCCATAATGACGTGTCCGTACTGACCCCTACCACCACTTTGACGAATGTATTTTGCCTCAACATCTGTTTTCTTTTTAAGTGCCTCTCTATAAGCAACTTGAGGCTTACCTATATTAGCTTCGACCTTAAATTCTCGTTTTAGTCTATCTACAAGTATGTCTAGATGTAATTCTCCCATACCAGAAATAATTGTTTGTCCTGTTTCATCATCTGACTGAACTCTAAATGTAGGATCTTCTTCAGCAAGTTTTTGGAGTCCTTCTGAAAGCTTTTCTTCGTCTGCTTTAGATTTTGGCTCTATTGCTACAGATATTACAGGTTCTGGAAAAGTCATTGATTCTAATTGAATTAAGTCTGATGAGGCTGACAAAGTGTCTCCTGTCTTAGCATTTTTGAGTCCAACGCCAGCAACAATATCTCCAGCGCAAATAAAATCTATATCTTCTCTTGAATTAGAATGCATTCTTAATATTCTTCCAAGTCTCTCTTCTTTACCTGTTGTTGTGTTAGTAACTTTGTCACCTTTATTAAGCGTGCCAGAATAAACTCTAAAGTAAGTCAGTTTACCAACATGTGGATCACTAACTACTTTAAACGCCAAGGCTGAGAATGGGTCTTCGTCACTATGCTCTCTTAGGAGTTCATTTTCTTCATCGCCAGGCTTAAATCCTGTAACAGCATCAATATCTAAAGGTGACGGAAGATAATCAACTACAGCATCTAATAAAAGCTGTACACCTTTATTCTTAAATGCACTACCAGCTAATACTGGTACAAATAATCCGTCGAGCGTACCTTTTCTAATAGCTTTTTTAATATCTTCAACTGAAAGTTCCTCATCAGCAAAATATTTTTCTAAAACATCATCATCGGCTTCGGCAACTATATCAAGCAACTCTTGTCTTTTTAACTGAGCTTCTTCCAATTTATCATCTGGAATATCAGAGATGTCCCATTCTGATCCATCATCTTTTGACCATGTATGGGCTTTCATTTCGACAAGATCGATCACACCTATAAAATCTGCTTCAGAACCTATTGGAATATGAAGTACTGCAGGCTTTGCTTCTAGTCTTTCAACAATAGATTGAACATCGAAATCAAAATCAGCACCAGTACGGTCTAATTTATTAACAAAACATATTCTTGGTACATTATATTTATCAGCTTGTCTCCATACTGTTTCAGACTGAGGCTCTACACCAGCAACTCCATCAAAAACTGCAACAGCCCCATCAAGTACTCTTAATGATCTTTCAACCTCTACAGTAAAATCAACGTGTCCTGGAGTATCAATAATATTGATTGTGTGCTTGTTCCAAGAACATGTTGTTGCAGCAGAGGTAATAGTTATACCTCTTTCTTGCTCCTGCTCCATCCAATCCATAACAGCAGCACCATCATGAACTTCTCCAATTTTGTAAGTTTTGCCTGTGTAATATAAAATTCTTTCGGTCAATGTCGTCTTCCCAGCATCAATATGAGCCATGATTCCGATATTTCTTAAATTGTTTAATTCAACTTCTCTACTCATTTTTTACCACCTGTAATGAGCAAATGCTCTATTTGATTCAGCCATTTTGTGTACGTCTTCTCTTTTTTTAACTGAGGCACCAGTTTTGTTACTAGCATCAAGTATCTCTCTACCAAGACGCTCTGACATGGTCTTTTCACCTCTTTTTCTTGATGAATCAACGATCCATCGGATTGCAAGAGTTGTACTCCTTCTATTTGGAACTTCCATCGGTACTTGATAGTTTGTTCCACCTACTCTTCTTGATTTAGTCTCTATTTGAGGTTTAACATTTTCAAAGGCATCTTTTAAGACATCCATAGCGTCGGATCCTGCTTGTTTTTGAACTAGTTCCAAAGCGCCATAAACTATACCGCTAGCTAAATCTTTTTTACCATCTAAAAGAACTTGATTTATTATTTGAGATACTAAAACACTGTTGTAAATGGGATCTGGTTCAGCTTTTCGTTTTAGTGATGGACCTCTTCTCATAACTTAACCCTTTTTACTACCGTACCTTGACCTAGCTTGTTTTCTATCAGAAACTCCGGATGTGTCTAATGCACCTCTGATAACTTTGTATCTAACGCCAGGAAGGTCTTTAACTCTTCCACCTCTTACTAGTACAATAGAATGTTCCTGTAAGTTGTGTCCTTCTCCTGGTATATATGCAGTTACCTCAGTACCGGTTGAAAGTCTTACTCTACATACTTTTCTTAATGCTGAGTTTGGTTTTTTTGGAGTCACAGTATATACACGAGTACAAACACCTCTTCTTTGAGGCGAACCTTTAAGTCCAGGTGTCTTTTCTTTTGACACTTTGGACTTTCTTCCTTTTCTGACCAACTGTTGTATAGTAGGCATAAATTATCCAATCAATTTTTGTATTATTGGCTTACCGAAAAAGTAGTATATGACGAATTTAAACTTACAACAACCTTTTCTTTATAAGTTTTTACTCGTTTTCTTCCTCTTTTTCCTCACCTAACATAGCTAACCATTGCGCAGGATTTGGCAAAGCATCTTCCTCAGATTCCTCTGTAGTAGATGTCATAAACCCTAATTCTGAAACCTCAGGAGCATCTGGTAAAGATGGTGTATGAGATTGATATGCTTCTGAACCAGTACCAGCTGGAATCAAAGTACCAATAATAACATTCTCTTTCAAGCCGCTCAGAGAATCATTGCTTCTCTTCATTGCTGCTTCAGTTAGTACTCTTGTTGTCTCTTGGAAAGAGGCTGCTGATAACCATGAGTCTGTTGCAAGGCTAGCTTTTGTGATACCCATAAGCTCTGGTCTTCCTTCAGCAGGTACTTTTCCATCTTTGACTAACTCTTGGTTAGTCTTTCTAAACAATGTTGCATCAACAAGTTCGTTTGGTAAGAAATCAGAATTGTTTGACTTAACAATTCTTACCCTTCTTAACATTTGTCGAACAATCATTTCAACATGCTTGTCATGAACTTCAACTCCTTGGTCTCTATAAGTCTTTTGGACTTCATCAACCAAATATTCTTGACAAGTTTTTACACCATTTATTTGTAAAACTTCTTTAGGGTCTTTAGGTCCTGTAGTTAAAGAATCTCCAGCATTGACACTATCTCCTTGATTAACTAAAAGAGTCTGCCTTCGTAAAACTAATAACTCAACCTCTTCTTTTTCATTTGAAATAAAAACATTTTTATTACCTTCAGGAGTTACATCAACAGATTTAACTTTTCCATTTATTGGAGACAGTACAGCTTTACCTTTTGGAGTTCTTGCTTCAAAAAGCTCTACTATTCTTGGCAGCCCAGAGGTGATATCTAATCCAACAACTCCACCAGTGTGAAAAGTTCTCATTGTTAATTGAGTTCCAGGTTCACCAATTGACTGGGCTGATATGATACCAACTGCTTCACCGACTTCGACTGGTTTTCCAGTAGCCAAACTGAATCCATAGCAAAGTGGATCCATAGATTCAGGATGTAATGAGTTGAAAGGTGTCAAAACATTAACACTTTCTANGCCAGATTTACCAATTGCATCTAAAACTTCCGCATCTACGAAAGTACCTTTAGATAGTTTTGTGCCATCATCAAGCTCTACAATTTTTTTATCTACTTTTACATCTTCGGAAAGCACTCTACCGTATAGTGTTGAATGCAAATAACGGGTGACTTTACCATCATGCATAACTTTCTTTGTCGTACCTCTCCAGTCAATATTTTCATCTCCTAAATCTTTTACAACAATTCCAGCAGCAACATCAACGAGTCTTCTTGTAAGATATCCTGAGTCTGCTGTTCTAAGAGCAGTATCAGCCAAACCTTTTCTCGCACCATGAGTAGAAATAAAATACTCAAGAACTGACATGCCTTCTCTGAAGTTACTCTTAATAGGTCTTTCAATAATGTCACCTTTTGGATTTGCAACAAGACCTCTCATACCAGCTAACTGTCTGACCTGCATCATATTTCCACGAGCTCCTGATTTAACCATCATATCAACAGGGTTGAATTTTTCTGATTCAAGTTCAGCGCTCATAGCATATTGGACTTGATCTGTAGCTTCATTCCAAATTTCAATTATTTTTTGTTTTCTCTCTGTTTCAGTAATAACGTCGTCTTTATAAAGTTTTTCAACTTTTTCAGCTTCATTTTCATATTTTTCTAAAATTTGATTTTTGCTTGGAGGTGTTTTTACATCATTCATTGCAACTGTGAGGCCAGCCTTTGCACCATATTTAAACCCAACTGATTTCATCGAATCAAGGAATATTCTCAATTCCGCTTTGTTGTATCTTTCGATTACTTCAGAAATAATTTTTTTCATTTCTGGTTTTCTAACAGAAGCTTGGACGTAAGGAAAGTCTTCAGGAAGTATTGAATTAAAGTGCATTCTACCTAATGTAGTTTTCATTAACTTTGTACCATCTACTGGTTCCTCAGTAATTAACTCTGAAAATCTTCCTTTTAACTCACTATGCATTTCAGAACTGCCTGCAAGGTCACCAACTCGAACATTAATAGGTGTTTGAAGTCCAATATGACCACTTTCATAAGCTATCTGAGCCTCATTAAAATCAACAAAGTTTAAACTTGCTGATTCTAAGTCATCATGGCACTCAGTTATGTAATAAAGACCGATAACCATATCTTGACTCGGAGAAACAATCGGGTTTCCAGATGCTGGTGATAGCACATTATTAGTTGATAGCATTAAAACTCTTGCTTCAGCTTGGGCTTCAGCAGAAAGTGGGACGTGAACTGCCATTTGGTCACCATCAAAGTCAGCATTAAATGCCTCGCAAACTAATGGATGAACTTGAATTGCTTTGCCTTCAACTAATATTGGTTCAAATGCTTGGATACCTAATCTGTGCAAAGTTGGAGCTCTATTAAGTAAGACTGGATGTTCTTCAATTACTTCAGCCAAAACATCCCAAACTTGTGCTCGTGATCTTTCCACCATACGTTTTGCAGATTTGATATTTTGGGCTAAACCAAGTTCAACCAGTCTTTTCATTACAAATGGTTTAAAAAGTTCTAAAGCCATCATTTTAGGTAAGCCACATTGTTGTAGTTCGAGATGAGGACCAACAACAATTACAGATCTAGCTGAGTAATCAACTCTTTTTCCTAAAAGATTTTGACGGAACCTACCTTGCTTTCCTTTCAACATATCAGAAAGTGACTTGAGACCTCTACCTCCAGCACCTGCCACTGCTCTTCCTCTTCTTCCATTATCGAAAAGAGCATCAACAGATTCTTGTAACATTCTTTTTTCATTACTGATAATTATTTCTGGAGCACCGAGTTCAATTAATTTTTTAAGTCTGTTGTTTCTATTAATTAGTCTTCTATATAAATCATTTAAATCTGATGTTGCAAATCTCCCACCGTCAAGTTGAACCATTGGTCGTAGTTCAGGAGGGATAACGGGTATAACCTCAAGGATCATTGCTTCTGGAGGATTCTTTCCAGCAGAAAATGGCTTAATTACTTTCATTCTTTGAATTGCGCGCTGTCTTCTTTGTGCGGACTTTGACTCTAAATCACTCTCAAGTTTTTCCATTTCTGCTTTCAAATCTACTAATTGTACAAGTTCTCTTACTGCTTCAGCTCCCATGCCACCAGTAAAGTATTCATCATACTTATCTATCATTTCTCGCCATAAAGTATCATTTTCAATTAATGTCTTTGGCTTAAGAGTCTTTAAAGTTGAAAATGCCTCTTCAATAACTTTAATTTCAGCATCTGACTTAGCTTTTTTTTGCTTTATTTCTTTCTCAACTTCTTTTTTTCTAATTTGAATCTCAGGTTCTGGAATTTTGGCATTTTCCATAGCTTTAATTTCTGTATCCATTTGTTTAATTCTCTTTTGTTCCCATTCTTCAAAATCTTCATTAACAATCTCTACTTCTGCAACAACAGCTTCTTCAAGTTCTGCTAAGTCTTTTGTTCGCTTCTTGGCATCAATGGAAACTACTAAATAGGCTGCAAAATAAATTACTTTTTCCAATTCTTTTGGAGACATATCAAGAAAATAACCTAAGCGACTTGGTACACCTTTAAAATACCAAATATGAGTTACTGGAGCAGCTAATTCTATATGCCCCATTCTTTCTCGCCTTACTTCTCTTCTTGTTACCTCAACTCCGCATCTCTCACAAACTATGCCCCTATATCTGATTCTCTTATATCTTCCACATGAACATTCCCAATCTTTTGTTGGTCCAAATATTCTTTCATCAAAAAGTCCGTCTTTTTCAGGCTTCAAAGTTCTATAGTTGATTGTTTCAGGCTTCTTTACTTCTCCAAATGACCAACTTCTCATTTGATCAGATGTTGCAAGACTAATACTTAACTCATCAAATATTTTTTCCATTGTTTATACCTCAGCCTCGTCTTGTTCTGGTCTTGTCATATCAATTCCTAATGTTTCAGCTGTTTTTACATATTCATCGCTAATATCCTTCATTGAAATTTCTTCTCCAGCAGAAAGAATTTCTACATTTAAGCAAAGGCTTTGCATCTCTTTAAGGAGGACTTTAAATGATTCAGGAATTCCGGGTTCTGGTATATTATCACCTTTAACAATTGATTCATAAACTTTTACTCTTCCTACGGTATCGTCAGATTTAATTGTTAGCAGTTCCTGTAAGGCATAGCTTGCACCGTAAGCTTCTAGAGCCCATACTTCCATTTCGCCAAATCTTTGACCTCCAAATTGAGCTTTACCTCCAAGTGGCTGTTGAGTAATCATTGAATAAGGTCCGGTTGATCTTGCGTGAATTTTTTCATCAACTAAATGAATAAGTTTTAATATATATGTGTACCCAACAGTTATCTTTGAATCAAAAGCTTCTCCTGTTCGGCCATCAAACAAGGTTGCTTTTCCATCTTCATCAACAAGCAAGTTTCCATCTCTATTTGGGTTAACATTTCTTAAAATTTCATGAATTTCATCTTCATCAGCTCCATCAAAAACAGGGGTTGATATTAATGTTCCAGGTTTTGCACCTTTAGCAGCTTTTGTTTCACCTTTATATTCATTCCAACCTTGGTCTGCAGCCCAACCTAAATGGGTTTCTAATATTTGACCAAGATTCATTCGACTTGGAACACCTAAAGGTGAAAGCATAATATCAAGTGATTTGCCATCTTCCATGTAAGGCATGTCTTCAACAGGTAGGATTTTTGAAATCACTCCTTTGTTGCCATGTCTTCCGGATAACTTATCTCCAACTTGGATTTTTCTTTGTATTGCTACATAAACTCTTACTTTTTGATTAACACCTGGTGGCAAATCAGCACCATCGTCTCTCTTTAAGATTTGTACATCAATTACTTTTCCTCTTTCACCATGAGGAACTCGTAAAGAAGTATCTCTAACTTCTCTAGCTTTTTCGCCAAATATTGCTCTTAAAAGTCTCTCTTCTGGAGTTAGTTCTGTCTCACCTTTTGGAGTTACTTTTCCAACCAAATAATCTCCAGGGGATACTTCAGCACCAATTCTTACAATGCCCATTTCATCAAGGTCCATTAAAACCTCTTCAGCAACATTAGGAATATCTCTAGTTATTTCTTCTTCACCTAATTTTGTATCCCTAGCTTCAATTTCGTGTTCAGCTATGTGGACAGAGGTAAGAACATCTTCTTTAACAAGTCTTTCAGAAATAACAATAGAATCTTCGAAGTTGTATCCGTCCCATGGCATATATCCAACTAGTAAGTTTTTCCCTAGTGCCAATTCTCCTCCCTGGGTACTTGGCCCATCAGCTAAAACATCACCTGGCTTTACTCTGGTTCCAACTTTAACTAGTGGTTTTTGATTCCAACTAGTTGCTTGGTTTGAACGCTTAAATTTAAGTACTTGATATCTAAATTTTTTATTTGTTCCATTTTCTTTGACTGTTATTTCGTCACCTGTAACTTCCTCAACGACTCCTGCAATATTTGAAATTAGAGCTTCGCCAGAATCTCTAGCTACATTTTCTTCCATGCCAGTTCCAACATAAGGCGCTTCTGTTTTTACAAGAGGCACTGCTTGTCGTTGCATGTTTGAACCCATTAAGGCTCTATTTGCATCATCGTGTTCAAGGAAAGGTATTAATGCAGTAGTTACCGAACAGATTTGTTTTGGACTAACGTCCATGTAATCTATATCTTTATCTGAGACGAAAGCGACTGATCCTCCATCTTGTCTTGCAAGCACTCTCTTGTTTTGAAAGGTTCCATCTTCATTTAAAGGTGCATTAGCTTGAGCTATTGTATATATGTCTTCTTGTGCAGCAGTGAGATATACTGCTCTACTTGTTTTTACTACTCCATTTTCAACTTTCCAATAGGGAGTTTCAATAAAACCAAATTTGTTAACTCTTCCATAAGTTGCCAATGTACCAATAAGTCCAATATTTGGACCTTCTGGAGTCTCAATTGGACACATTCTTCCGTAATGAGATGGATGAACGTCTCTGACTTCAAAACCTGCTCTCTCTCTAGAAAGTCCTCCTGGTCCAAGGGCTGAAAGTCTTCTTCTATGAGTAAGACCAGCAATTGGGTTTGGTTGATCCATAAATTGACTTAATTGACTTGTTCCAAAAAATTCTTTTAACGAAGCTTGAATAGGTCTTATATTTATTAATGATTGTGGAGTAATTGCTTCTGGTTCCTGGGTAGTCATTCTTTCTCTAACAACTCTCTCTAATCTACTAAGGCCGACACGTACCTGATTTTGAACTAATTCTCCAACTGTTCTGATTCTTCTATTTCCAAAATGATCAATATCATCTAGTTTGACCGGAATTTCTTTTCCTAAATTGTTTACAAAACTTTCTTCACCTGCATGCAGAGCAATTACATATTTAATTGAGTCAATCATATCTTCTATTCTTAACATGCCATCAACTTCGGTAGAGTAAGTTTCAGCATCTTTCTCACCGTATTGACGACCAAGTTTTTGCTCAACCTTGTATCTTCCAACCTTTGTTAGGTCATATCTCTTAGGAGTGTAGAACATCTGCTTTACCAAATTTCTAGCTGATTCAACTGAAGCAGGTTCTCCGGGACGAAGTTTTCTATATAAATCTATGAGAGCAGCTTCTCTCGTAGTATCAGGATCTCTTTCTATAGTGTTATGAACTGATGGATAGTCTCCGAGAAGCTCGATAGCATCTTCTTTATTTTCAATTACATCTAAAGCCATTAAAAAACCAGTAATGTGCTGTCTTCTTTTTCTATCTACTCTTACACCTAAAGTGTCTCTTTTGTCTGTATCAAATTCAAGCCATGCACCTCTTCCAGGAATCATTTTTCCAATAAAAACTTCTTTGTCTGAAGTCTTATCAATTTCCTGAGAAAAATATACACCTGGAGACCTAACTAGCTGACTTACAATTACTCTTTCTGTGCCATTTATTACAAATGTACCCGTATCAGACATAATTGGGAAATCGCCTAAAAATACTGTCTGTTGTTTAATTTGGCCTGTTTCTCTATCAAGAAATTGGGCAGTTACATATAAAGGTTGTGAATAAGTAGAGTCTGTTACTCTGCAGTCCTCAAGAGTTTTTAGTGGTTCTTCAAAATAATGGTTAAGAAATTCTAATGAAAAACGACCAGAGAAATCTTCAATAGGTGAAATTTCTTCAAGTATTTCTTTTAGACCTTCTTCAATAAACCACTTGAAGGAATCTTTTTGTATAATTAATAAATCTGGAATATCTAGAACTTTTGGAATTTTTGCAAATGAAAGTCTAGAATTCTGAACAGCGGACAACAATCCTCCTAAAAAAATTAATAACAACTACCCGAAAGGTAGAGTATATTAGTACTTATTATTTAAGCAAACAAATAATAATAAAATTATTTCAATTCTACAGTTGCGCCAGCACCTTCTAAGGCTTCTTTAGCTTTTTCAGCATCTTCTTTAGAAGCACCAGAAAGTATATCTGAAGGAGCGTTATCAACAAGTTCTTTGGCTTCTTTTAGTCCTAAACTAGTTAAGCCTCTAACTTCTTTGATAACTTGTATCTTTTGTGATCCTGCATCTGCAAGAACAACATCAAAAGAATCTTTTTCTTCTCCGGCTCCTGCGTCATCTCCTCCACCTGCTGGTGCAGCAGCAACAGCGACAGGGGCTGCAGCAGTAACATCAAACTTTTCTTCAAAAGCGTCTAAGAATTCTTTTAATTCTAATACTGTCATCTCCTCAAATACGCCAAGCAACTCATCAGTTGTCATTTTAGCCATTTGTTATTCCTCCTCATTCTTAACTTCTTCAGAAATTGCAACATCCTCATCAGAAGAGGCAACTTCAGAAACTTCGTCCGTCGATACTTTTTTATCGACCAATGCACTCAAAGCATAGGATGCTTTGTTGATAATAGCTTTTGTGCCCGCAGCTACTTTTACAAGAGGGGCATTGAATCCTCCGGCAATTTTTGCAAGAAGTACATCTCTAGGTTCAATATTCGCAAGTACATTAATTTGTTCAACAGTTAAAGGTTCTGAATTCATTAATCCACCTTTAACTACAAAGGCATCATTTTCTTTTGAAAAATCTTTTAATACTTTTGCAGCTTCTACAGGATCAGAATCAATAATTGTGACACCAGTAGGTCCTGCAAAATAGTCTGAGAGTGAATCTAGTCCAATATTTTCAGCTGCTCTTTTTGCAAGAGACATTTTTACTACATTAAAAGATGCGCCAGCATTCTTTAAAGATCTTCTTAGCTTAGTTTGTTGAGATACTGTAAGACCTCTGTATTCTGCCAATACCAAAGCATTCGCAGACTTAAATAAATCTTCTAAGTCTTTAACAGCTTGAACTTTATCTTCTCTTACCATATAAAAAATCCTTGCAAACCAAGGACCATAATCACTTTACCTGCGTTAGATTTACAATCAATGACTAACGGTCTTTGGTTTTAATTGTCTTTTAATAATATAAACGTCTTTTAATTTTAAATACAAATAAATTACAAATTAATATCAACTGGTATTGATGGTCCCATAGTTGATGAAATGTAAACGCTTTTAATATACTCACCCTTTGAAGAAGCTGGTTTAGATTTTAGAACTTCTGCAATAACTTCATCAAAGTTTTGTAAAAGACTATCTGAATCAAATGAAACTTTACCTATGGACATTTGTAAATTTCCAAATTTATCATTTTTAATTTCTATCTTTCCTTTTTTAAAATCTTCAACAGCTTTTGCAACATTAGGGGTTACTGTACCGGTTTTTGGATTAGGCATGAGACCTTTAGGTCCAAGAATTTTTCCTAATTGACCAACTTCAGCCATCATTTCAGGTGTAGAAATTACAATATCAACATCTAACTTCTCTTCTGAAGCAACTTTTGTAGCTAATTCTTTGCCACCAACAATGTCTGCTCCTGCTTCCTCAGCTTCTGTTAGCGCCTCTCCACCAGCAAAAACAGCGATTTTTACCTCTTTACCAGTTCCATTTGGCAGAGAAACTGTACTCCTAATATTTTGTTCTGCATCTTTTGGATCGATACCTAAAGAAAAAGAAGCATCAATAGATTCATCAAATTTTGCTGATGCTACCTCTTTACAGGTTTTAATTGCTTCTGATTTTGATTGTTTAGTCTCAGATATTTTCTCTTTGGCTTGTGTGTATTTTTTTCCGTGTTTTTTCATTTATACTCCTTTGGTTCGAGCGATTTTAATCTCCCAAATATAACTAGTCTTTAATTTTCTACAGTCACTCCCATTGATCTGGCAGTTCCTGCAATGATATTGATAGCAGCGTCAATATCATTTGCATTCAAATCTTCCATTTTTGCTTCAGCAATATTTTTTAATTGATCTCTTGAGATTGAGGCGACTTTTTCTTTATGCGGTTCTGGAGATCCTGATTCTAGGCCTATTGCCTTTTTAATTAAATATGAAGCTGGAGCAGTTTTTGTAACAAAAGTGAATGAATTATCTTCATATATTGTTATTTCTACTGGTACAGTTTCTCCCTGTCTGCTTGCAGTATCATTATTAAATGCTTGAACAAAATCCATGATGTTTACACCATATTGACCCAAAGCTGAACCAACTGGTGGTGCTGGTGTAGCTCCTCCGCCAGGTATTTGTAATTTGAGTAATGCTTTAACTGGTTTTGACATTTGTATCCTTAATTTTTTACTAAATCTGTAAAGCCAAGCTCTACAGGAGTTTCTCGTCCAAATATATTAACTAAAACTGTAACTTTTGATTGGTCTAAATTAATTTCCTCAATAATGCCATTGAAGTCTGCAAAAGGACCTGTTGTAACTCTTACTGTTTCTCCAATTTCAAAATCTGGTTTGAATTTTGGAGACTCTTTTTTAACTTCTACCTCTTCGTTAGATCCTAAGATTCGCTCAATCTCTCTTCTAGATAAAGGGATAGGTCTTTTTCCAGAACCAACAAATCCAATGATTGAAGGTGTGTTCCTAATTTCGTACCAAGTAGTATCATCGAGATCCATTCTTACAAGTACATATCCAGGAAAAGTCTTTTTTTCTAAATTAACTTTTTTACCGTTTCTAATTTCTACAACTTCATCAGTAGGAATTATTACATCGTATACTTTGTCTTCTAAATGAAGATTTTTTATTCTAGTTAAAATATTTGTTCTGACTTTTTTTTCATGTCCAGATTGTGCGTTTAATACAAACCACTCACCTGGAAGGTCATAAGGATGTGAAGGAGAAACCTCTAATTCATCACTTAATTCATCTGTTTCTTCTGTTGTAACTGTATCTTCTACCATTATTCACCAAAGGTTAATAGATTAATCAAAGAATTTTTAAAACTAAAGTCCATTCCAAAAATAAATATTGTAAAAAATGCAATTGTAATAATTGTTACAAGTGTGAATGAAGTTAGAGTTGAATATGTAGGCCAGTTAACTCTTTTTAATTCGGTCCTAACCTCTCCAAGATAATTTGTAATTCTTTTAAATCTTGAAACTTTTTCTCCAGTTTGATATTTGCCAATATTTCTGTCAGCTTTTTTTGCCAAACGCTCTTCACGTTCGGACATTCTCCGCATTTCTCTGTTCATTTCATTCATAATTACCTCTGCAGGGGCGGTGAGACTCGAACTCACAACCTACGGTTTTGGAGACCGTCGCTCTGCCAATTAGAGCTACACCCCTAAGTTACTGCTCTTTCTCTAATTTATTAGACGAGCGTTTTCTTCCAAATATTAAAAATACAATTGATAATATTCCAAGCAATGTCAATAATATTATTTTTGTGCTCTTACTTGTAGTTGTTTTTACTTTTTTATCAAGTGAAGACATTACTTTTGAAGCAAAATCTGTTGGGACCTCTACATCTTTTTGCAATTCATTATCTAACTCCTCTTTGAAGGATTTATATCTTTTGCCAGATACCTGACATTTGATACATGAAGATGCGTGTAGGTTATCATCGAAACCAAAATATTCATTACTTAAATATGCTGAAAGCATCTTATTTCTTGTTCTTTTACACAGAATATTTTTTTTCAAATCATTTAAAAAATCTCTCATCGTTCAACTTCCTCTAGGATCTGTCTTAGCTTTTGATGGGCTCTATGAAGTCTAACCTTTGCAGCAGTAACACTTATATCCAAGTAATCTGCAATCTCTTTATGAGATCTTCCTTCTATATTTTTTAGTTCAACAATAATTCTCTGCTCAATCGGAATTTTATCTAATGCATTAATTAATACAGAAGATAGGTCGGAGTTAATAGCAACTAACTCTGGATCTTTTTTTTCATCAATCACGATTGGTTCATAAGTGTCGTCAATATTTAAAGTATTGTGCTTCTTTGCTTTCTTTCTCAAAGTCCATGCAGTATTAACGGTAATTCTATAAATCCAAGTGCTAAAAGTTGAATCACCTCTAAATTTTTCAATAGCCTTCCAAGCCCTAATAAAAGCCTCTTGTGCTACATCGTTTGCCATTTCTCTATTTCCTGTAAGTTTATAAGCAAGAGAAAAAACTAAATCTTGATGTCTAATAACAAGCTGTTCAAATGCAGCTTTGTCTCCAAGTTGTGATTTTCTAACTAACTCCGAATTAGAAATTTCATCACTACTATGGTTGCTCACCTCTGATGTATTACTCATTATCTATATCAAGAATAATTACGAAATCTAAATAAATCTATCTTTTTTCTCGATGCAGTGTATGTTTTCTCAATCTTGGGCTATATTTCATCATCTCCAATCTATCTGGAGTGTTAGTTTTATTTTTTGTGGTCACATAATTGTGATCACCAGTTTCAGTACAGACCAAAGTTATTGGTGGTCTCTTATCTGAAGCCATTTTTTTCTCCTTTTATTAACTTGTAGCGGCGGGCAGACTTGAACTGCCGACCTCACGATTATGAGTCGTGCGCTCTTACCAACTGAGCTACGCCGCCATAAGACTTATTTTAGCCTCTGAGCCCTCTTCCGGGATTGAACCGGAGACCTCTTCCTTACCATGGAAGTGCTCTACCGACTGAGCTAAGAGGGCAAAGTGCCGAGAGTAGGATTCGAACCTACGAAGGCGTAGCCGGCAGATTTACAGTCTGCTCCCTTTGGCCGCTCGGGCATCTCGGCATAACAATAAAGTCTCTATTGAGTTTAGATTATAAATAAAAATTAGTGAGATGAATTTTTAATTGATTAGGATTGTTTTATGGACAAAAAAGTAAGAGAATTGTTAAATAGCTGGCTCGAAAATGGTCTAATTAATCAAGCTTCTTATGAAGAAATAGTAAAGTTTGAAGAAGAGTCAAATCCAAATCAAAAATCTAAAGTTGCTAGAGCAATAACTTTAATTGGAGGTTTATTTCTTTTATCTGGTCTTCTTGGAACAATACCTCTATTGTGGATGAATCTTGCATATTGGGCGCAACTAGGACTTTTAGTAGCAACTACTTACTTCTTATTTTATGCAGCTACTTATAGTGAAAAATTAGAAGATGAAAGACTATTCATTTTTAAATCAACAGAAAGAGTTAGCTCCTTTCTTTTCTTGATTTCAAATATTTCATTTGGGGCCTCGGTAACTTTTGCTATAAATATTCTCCAAGAAACAGGAGTCGTAAATTTTAGTGAAGAGATCTCCTTTATTCTTGTTTCGTTTTTTGTTTTACTTTATGCTATTTATTTGTTTTTAAGAACAAAATTAATTTTTCAACATGCAGCGTTATTTTATTGTATATGTTTTCATCTAGGTGCTATTGGGAATTTATTATTTCCGAATATCGAACCTTGGGCTGCTGGACTTTTTCTAATTGCTATTGGAAGTATTTGGGGTATAAATACTTACTCAACACTTCTGAAACCAAGCTGGTTAGGATATTTTCTATCGGCATCTACTGTTTCTATTGGCACAATAATTTTGATAGAAGACCTCATTCAAGTTGAAATAATTAGTATTTTAATTTTAATTTTGGGATCAATATTTTATGTTTGGGCAAGTATTCAGCTTTCTGAACAAGTAATATTTTTTATTGGTGGTTTGGGTCTAGTTATAAACCTTCCAAGGTTGATAACTGAAATATTGCCAGATAACATATGGCCACCTTTAATTCTTTTCCTAGTGGGAGGAGTGCTTGTAGTAGTAGGTTTATATTTAAATTCAATAAGAGAAAATATTATATCTACTGATACAGAATAAAAAATATGAAGCAAAGAAATACTCCTTTATTCCTATCGCTTGGAATACTTCTTATAACTACAATCATTGTTGCTATATTTGGAGTCGTGCCTTTACCCGAATATGAAATCTTAGAGAATGAAGAAGGACTCAAAGGAAAATTAATTTATCATGTTCAGGTTCAAAGTCAAAATTTAATTCCTCCCGCACCAGACATTATGGACGAATGTATTTTATCAATTGACCTTGGAGCTAATTCATTTAAAGAAGAAAAAATAATTTGTAGTAGCGACCTTTATGACATGTCATATGATATTTACTTTTACGATACTGAAATCTATGAAGATGAAAATATCTTACTCAGATACTGGGATGAATCATCAGGTGACGAAATGGGGCTAATAATAAATATAGAGACAAAAAAAGTAGTTGATAAGGTACAGCAACCAAATTTTTACTCTGAAGACAAAAATAGGATGAATGTATATGGTGAAAAACTAATTGACCCATGGGACACGTCTGATTACAGCTCAAGGGTAATTGGAGTCTACTATGCAAATAGAATGGAGAATATAGAAGTTTTCAAATCGAAAGCACCCACCAACTATTACTTTGAGTCTCTTCATTGGTCTCCAAATGGTGACTATATTGCTGCATTAGACTCGGAAGAAAATTTTATAATTTTTTCCAAAAATAAGAAATCCAAACCAGGAATAATACAATTTTCAGAAGTAAATTTGAAAATTTTTGACGATGAAGAAAGAGAAATACAAAATTTAATAGGTTGGACTGATTAATTAAATTTTCTTTTAGGCCTTACACCAATCTCACTAATAACATGTGCAGCACTTTTATTAGCAAAGTTTGCTGACTTATCAACAGAAAGGTCCTTTTGTAAACCATAGAGATATCCTGCTGCAAAAAAGTCGCCTGCGCCAGTCTTATCAACAACTCTTGTTTCGGTTGCTTCAAAAGAATGTCTTTCACCATTCTTTAAAATTACCGCTCCCTCTGATCCTAAAGTACAAATTAATTCTTTAACTTTAGGAAATTTTTCTCCAAAATATTTAAATGATTCATTTGTAGAACTTTGAAGAGTTAGAGAATTTAATTCATCTTCATTACAAAATACGTAATCAATATCATCTGTAATAAAACTTATAAAACTATCTCGATGCATCTCAACACAAAATACATCTGATAGACTTATTGAGTTTAGACCTCCAGATTCTTTATTGATCTTTGCAGCATTTAAGAAAGCAGATTTACTTGAAGGTTTATCCCATAAGTAACCTTCCATATATAAAATTTTTGCTTCTTTAATTGCATCAATGTGTAAGTCATCAACTGAGAGATGCTCACCAGCTCCAAGATAAGTGTTCATTGTTCTTTCACCATCAGGTGTAATAAAGATTGCACATAATCCAGTTTGATTATCTTCACTTTCAAAAACTGTATAATCATTCAGGCCAGAATCTTTTAAACTTGACTTAAATTGTTTACCTAAATCATCATTTGAGATTTTTCCAATAAATCCAGCATTGCCGCCCAATTGTGAGATCCAATATGCTGTATTGGCTGCAGAACCTCCCGCTTCGTAAATTGGATTTTTCATATTTTGAAGAAGAAAATTCGAACGTTCTTTATCTACTAAAGTCATTCTTGCTTTGTTTAAATTTAATTCATCGATAACAAATTCTTCAATTTGTTCTAAAGAATCGACTAACGCATTTCCAATACAAATAATCACAAATAAAGTTTAAATGATTTGTCCTGGATTACCTTCTGAGTCATAAATTTTTTTAGTAAAGTTTCTTAACTCTTTCATTCCACCAGACATGTTATAGGCTTCTATGTCTTGTGAAATCATATAGTTAGTTACCCTGGCTGATCTTGAACCAGACCGACATACAAAAATATATTTTTCATTTTGGTGAAAACTATTCATATTCTCCATTATTTCTCCCATTGGAATATGAATAGCATTTACGTGGTGGCCAGATGTCCATTCATCAATTTCCCTGACATCAACAAGCACACATCCTTCTTGAATGAAATTTTCAACCTCATTTGGTTGAACCGATGGAGTGCTATTAATACCTAATTCCACTTTGAGTTTGCCTTAATCTTCTTACTCTTTCAATCGTTGGAGGATGAGTTGAAAATAATTTACTAAAACTATTACCAGAAAAAGCTTTTAATGGATCAGATATAAAAAGTTGACTAACTGCAGGGTTTACATTCATCGGAACTTTTGAGTATCGCTCAATTTTTTCTAGAGCTGATGCTAAAGCTAATGGGTTACCCGAGATTTCTGCACCAGTTTTGTCAGCACCGAATTCTCTAGTTCTCGATATTGCCATTCTTATGATTAAAGAAGCTATAGGAGCTGCAATAAATGCCAAAATTATTATCGCAGGATGTGTGTTTCTATTTCTGTTTCCACCACCCCAAAAAGCCATCCTGGACATAAAAGAAACTGCAGCTGCCAACATTGCAGCAATACTAGATACTAAAATATCTCTATTTTTTATATGTGACAATTCATGGGCCAAAACGCCTTCTAACTCATCTCTATTAAGAAGGTTTAATATACCTGTAGTTACTGCAACTTTTGCATTTTTTGGATTTCTACCTGTTGCAAATGCATTTGGTTGATCACTATTAATAACATACAGTTCTGGCATTGGCATCTTTTCTTTTTGCGTTAAGTGAGAAATAATTTGAGTTACTTCACTAAATTCTCCATCTTTTATTGGCTGAGCACGTGTTGATTTAATAGCTAAATTTCCTGAAAAAAAATAGATGAATCCATTAAAAATTAAAGCAAAAAAAAGTGCTGAGACGAGATCAAAACCAAAAGCTGTTGCAGAGAACATTACAACTAAAGTCATTAGCGTCAGAAGGGCTGTGGTCTTTACAAAATTCATAATTTAATTATAAAAACTTTAAATTTATAACTTTTCTGCAATTAGGCAGTAAAAGCCTCCTAAGCCATTTGAATCAACAATTGCTTTCATCCCATTCAACTCAGAATTAATCTTTAATTTCTCAATTCCTTCAGCAGATATATACTTTTCTTGCAGCTCATCAAAAAAAATATTGAATCCATTATCAAGTAAAAAATCTCTTTGAAATTTTAAAGTTACATCATAACCAAGGTATTTAAGCTCACTAGATATAGAAGAGAAGTTTACGTCGTAAGTAATGTCTATGTTTCCTGGATCATCAATGGGATCAACAGATAGATGATGATTTTTGTATGTTCTTAACAATGAACTATACATTCTCTTGTCCCTGTTGTTTTGTTCATAACCATAATCAAAAAGTAGTATTTTTCTCGGATTGATTTTTTTAATGACTGAATTTAAAAATTTATCAATATTGACTTGAATCTCGAACTCATAATCTTCATTCGGAACTATATTATTTTTATTTATCCAATCAAGTTCTTCATTTCTGATAGGTCTTAAGCCATATGCCAGTGAATTCTCCTCTAATAACACTACTTTTTCATACCAACCTTCATCTTTATATAATCCAATAGAGCATGGGATATTGTCTAATATTTCATTTCCAAAAATTAAATCAGAAGTTTTAGTAGTCAATTCATCGATAGTTGTATGTGTGTCTATCCCTTTTTTAATTAATTCTTCTCTTGCAGTAGAAGACAGTTCAACTGCAGTAATTTCTTTTATTCCTATTTGTTCAATCAAGGAACCTGTTCCAGAACCTATTTCAATAATATTTTTTAAATTNCTTTCAGAATGGATCCAATTTCGTATTATTTTTCCAAAATATTTAGAAACTTCTGGAGATGTTAAAAAATCGCCTTCTTTATCAGACCTTACTTGATCAGTATTAAAAAATCCTAGATCCGAATATAAAGCTTCCTCCATAAAAGTGTCGAAATATATAAATTCTGTGTCATATTTTTCATGTAAATAAGAGAAAAAGTTTTGTTTCGGCAAATCTTAATTGCCAAAAAATATCGAGGATACTTCTCCAAGATAACTGAAAATCCCTGGAAAAATTCCAGAAACGAATGTTATGAGAACAGTGAATACACCAACCACTTTAAGAGGGTTTTCAAATTGAAAAATTTTCTCCTCATTGATAGATTTAGGTTCATCCATCCATATAACTTTTGATATTCTCGCATAATAAACTAAAGCAATAACAGCATTTATTGCACCAATAACTCCGAGAGCAATTCCAATTGAATTTGCAGAGCCTAATAAGCTTCTAAACACTACAAACTTTGCAAACCAACCACCTAAAGGAGGTATTCCTGCAAGCGAGAAAAAGAAGACTGTTGTTAAGACTCCGGCTAAAGGTGATTTTCTCGCAACCCCTCCCCACTCATAGAAGTTTGTTGATCCGGCATAATTACTAAAAAGATGCACGGACAAGAATGCTCCTAAATTCATAAATGCGTAAATAATCAGATAAGTAACACTTGCAAAAATTCCATCTTGATAATCCCCGGTAATTCCAGATATTGCAATTGGGGCTAATATAAAACCAGCTTGTGAAATAGATGAATAAGCTAAAAGTCTAACTGGGTTATTTTGTTGCAATGCGACCAAATTACCAAGTGTCATAGTCAATCCTGAGATAATCACAAGAATTATTCCCCAGCTTGATCCTGATCCTGCAAAAACTTTGGTTAATAAAATAATGAGAGCAACAAAACCAGTTGCTTTTGAACTAACAGATAGATATGCAGTTACAGGTAAAGGTGCTCCCTCGTATGTGTCTGGTGCCCATGAATGAAAAGGAACCACGGAAATCTTAAATCCAATTCCAGATATTACTAATATTGCACTCAGTAATACTACTGGAGAATTAGNAAGTGATGCACNAAGCAAATNTGAAGAGATCTCNGAAAAAACNAGTTTGCCTGAAAGACCATACAGAAGCGAAAATCCATACAATATAAGNGAAGCTGATAATACGCCTAANAGAAAAAACTTAATTGCACCCTCATTTGATTTTCGATCACCTTTTTTCCATCCAGAAAGTAAAAACATCGGAGTAGANGCAAGTTCAATACCAATAAATATNGTTAACAAATCCCTAGAAGANCTGACTATTAGTGCNCCTAAAAGAGAACTTAATAATANGTANTAATATTCTCCTTGGTAATACTTATCGCTTTCAATGAAGTTGATTGAGAGAAGGAAGGTTAAATAAGTAATTAGTATAAATAGTCCTTTTAAAATAATTGAAAATTTATCAACGACAAAGCTATTTTCAAAAGCATATATAGGTGACGTATAGTTTGCCCATTGAATTACTAAAGGTGCCAAAGAAAATAAAGTTCCAAGAAGTGCAAAAGCAGCTACATAATATTTTGATTTTCTTGGAAGAATCAAATCAAGAANTAGTGTTCCAACTATGGTAAAAACTACAATAAGTTCAGTAGATATTGCAAAATAATTTATAGAAATTTTTAACCCCCAAAGGCTTTGGATAGCATNGCTATAACTGCATCATTNGTTGCACCAAATATTAATTTAGGAAATACCCCAATTAATACTGTTAAAACAACTAGTGGAATCCATGCTGAAAGNTCATAAANNTCTGCATCATGAAGNTCTTTGTCTANCCANTCATCTGATGGNTCTCCTANATTAACTCTTTGTAACATCCAAAGTAAATAACCTGCNGTTAAGACAGTTCCAATAGCNCCNGCAACCATNGANGTTCTAAATACAGTTATATTTAAACCATCTANTGGATTGTAAGCTCCNAATAAAGCCATGAATTCTCCCCAAAANCCNGCAAGNCCNGGNAGGCCTAATGANGCCATCGCAGTAAACCCNANCAATGCACCCGTTTTTGGNAGTAACTTCATGTTTCCTCCTAGTCTTCCCATATCTCTTGTGTGGTAAGTATGTGCCATAGAGCCTGACAAGAAGAACAACAGTCCAGTGATTACACCGTGTGCGACCATTCCTATCATTGCCGCATTGATTCCTATAGGTGTAAGAGAAGCTATCCCTAACATAACAAATCCCATATGACCAACTGATGAAAATGCAATGAGTCTCTTTAAATCTGTTTGCGCAAGGCAAGCCAAAGATCCATATATAATTCCGATTGCCGAAAGAATAGCTATTGCTGGAGCCCATGCTTTTGCCTGCTCTGGAAGTATAGGTATTGCAATTCTAACAAAACCGTATGATCCAAGCTTCAATAGAATTGCAGCCAGTAATACTGAACCAACAGTTGGCGCTGCTGTATGTGCATCTGGAAGCCATGTATGAAGAGGCCACATTGGGACTTTTACAGCAAATCCCAAAAATAATACTGCAAATACCAGCGTTGCNAATGTTCCNGTAAATGCGCCTGAGGTTCCCAGNTCAATTAACTCAGGAATACTAAATGTTTTATTTCCNCGATAATAAAGNCCCAAAAAACCAAGAAGCATAAAAGCNGATCCAAATANNGTGAAAACAAAAAACTTNATACTTGCATAAAGNCTNGTCTCTATTTGATTTTTAAATCCAGATACAGTCCTTACAGTNTTATCACCCCATATTCCGATCATAAANTACATNGGTAATAATACAATTTCAAAAAATACGAAGAAAAGAATNAAATCTAANGCNACAAATGTTCCATTCATTCCTGTTTCAAGAACNAGTATTAAAGCTAAAAAGCCTTTNGGGCTTTTTGGNTCAGGTAAATGNTCNATGGAATAAATTATTGCTAACACTGTAATAAATGTTGATAGCACTAAAAGGGGAAGAGATATGCCGTCTATACCTATTTCATAATTTGCATTTATACTTTTAATCCACGATATCTTATTACCAAGTTGGAGTTTGTCGGCTGAGGAAAAATCAAATTGAAAAAGTAAGACTGCACTTAAAACAAAAGTAATTAGTGAAGAAACTAATGCAAACCCTTTAATTAATTGTTCCTGAGCTTTTGGTATCAAGGTAATTATAAATGCACTAATTAAAGGAAAGAAGACTACTACAGAAAGCCCCACACCATTTGTTAATAATTCCACTTTTCCCCTCCTATATTATAAATAAAATTAATAAACTAATTGTCACTACGCCACCTAAAAACAGCATTAAATATTGTTGTGTCTTACCTGTTTGTAATAATTTGACCTTACCGCCAAAATTATCAGTTCCAGTTGAAGACATGTTCAACAATTTATCAATTCCGTTTTGATCAAAATTATTGTACACAACACCACCCATTAAGGAAGCAACTTGTCCAAAACCATTTACAAATCTATCAATTACATTTGTGTTGAATTTATCTACTGCTTTGGAAATGTTAATTTTTACTGGATCGATTACAAACTTGAAATAAAAGTGATCTAAATAATATTTGTTTTCAAGAACTGACCAGATAGGTTGAATTTTAATTTTATCATCACCTGTTTCCGCACTTCCTTGTAGTTGATACAAATAATATCCAAGTCCGATGCCAAGCAAACCAGCTAGTAAGCCACTTGATAGTGCAAATAAGTCAAAGCTTTCCGGATGGTATTCAACAATTTTATTCTTCCTAGTTGTAACCCAGTCTGTAAATCCTGTGTACACTCCTGGAATATTTACCCAACCTGAGGCTATTGCAAAGACAGACAGAGTTAGAAGTGGTGTTGTCATGAGGTTGTGAGATTCGTGAGGATGGCCATGGCCTCTATACTCCCCAAGGAACGTTAAAGATACTGCTCGAGTCATATAAAATGCTGTTATAAATGCACCTAGAACTGCTATAAAAAAGAAAGTTGTTTCACCTTCATGGTTAAATGAAGCAAGAATTTCATCTTTTGAGAAGAAACCTGCAAATGGTGGAAGTCCAGCCAAAGCAACTGTTCCTATTATGAATGTAGCAAAAGTCTTTGGCATAACTTTTCTTAGGCCACCCATTTCCAACATACTATTGCTATGAACAGCGTGAATAACAGAACCTGCTCCCAAAAACAATAGAGCTTTGAAAAATGCATGTGTCCATAAATGAAATAATGCAGCGGTATATGCACCTGAACCAATTGCAGCAACCATGTATCCCAACTGACTCACTGTTGAGTATGCAAGGACCTTTTTTAGATCATCTTGAACAACAGCAATTAATCCAGCAGCTAATAAAGTGATTACACCGAAAAGCATCACAACATCTAATGCTTCTGGTGCCATTGCTTTATAAAATGGAAACATTCTTGCTAATAAATAGACACCTGCTGTGACCATTGTTGCTGCATGCATAAGTGCAGAGACAGGTGTTGGACCAGCCATAGCATCAGGCAACCAAACATGTAATGGAAATTGAGCACTCTTGCCCATCGCACCAATAAATAATAAAATTGCAGCAACAAATGCAACAGTTGATAACTTTTCATAATTATGTGTTGACTGATAAAGAATTTCAGAAATTCTTAATGTTCCAGTGTTTAAAGCTAAAATAATTATTCCAATCATCAAGCCTACATCAGCTATTTTGTTTGTAATAAAAGCTTTCATGGCTGCAGAAGAATTATCTTTTTTCTCCCAGTAGTGACCTATTAATAAGTAAGAACAAACTCCAACGAGTTCCCATCCAATTAATATTTGAATAAGAGTTGGAGAAGATACTAAAACTAACATGCTTCCAGCAAAAAGAGTTAATGATGTAAAGAAAAAAGTATATCTAATTTCACCTTCCATATAATTTGTTGCGTAAATGAAAACAAGTAATGCAACTGTTCCAACAACAAAATACATCATTATTGAAAGTCCGTCGACTACCCAGCCAAACTCAATATCAAATACACCAATACTTCCAACATTTATAAAAAATTCATTTACAACACCACCTGTAATGTGAAGGTACATAAGTGCGGCACTGTACAAAAATATTACTCCAATAGTAGTTAGAGCTACTTCTGCTCCTTTCAAAGGCAAATATTTACCTGTAAAAGTTATCACTAATGCAGCTACAAATGGCAGCACTACTAATAACCAAGCATATTCAGCTAAGATTCCCCCGTCGGTGTAAACTAATTCACCTTCAGCAAAAACAGTGGGTTTAAAATTTACCATTTCATCAAATCAAATTCGTTTATATTAGCTGTTTGTCTGTTTCTAAATAACATGAGTACAATCGCTAGTCCTATACCAACCTCAGCTGCTGCAATTGTGATAATAAAAATTGTAAAAATTTGTCCCTGCATTAAAACATCAGCAAGCATTGTATCAAACATAATGAAATTTATATTTACAGAGTTAAGAATTAGTTCAATGGATAAGAGAACCATTACAGCATTTCTTCTAACTAAGATTCCATAAATGCCTAATGAAAATAAAGCAGCTGCTACTACTAAGACAGGTTGGACAATCATACTTGATCCTCGTCTATTAGTGCTTCATCTTTTCTAGCTAAAGTTATTCCTCCAATTAGTGCAGCAAGTAAAACAAATGAAACTAATTCAAAAGGAAAAACAAATCTACTAAGTAATATTTCTCCTAATAGTTCAGTAGATGATCCAGAAGTTATAACAACTTCACCATCAAATCCATTTACCAATATATATGAAAACAAGAAAAATATTGAGCCTGCGATTGCCGCCCCTAACTTTTTGTTTTTATCATTATCAAGCTCAGCGTTTTTACCTAATGGTGCTCGAGTAATCATAATTCCAAATAAAAAGAGAACTATAACCGCACCAATATAGACAAGGACTAGTACAAGAGCAACAAACTCCGTTGATAGAAGTAAAAATAATACTGAAGTCAAAGCTAGCGTAAACACAAGCGAGATGGCTGCATGGATTACGTTTGAAGTTGTAACAACCCTTACTGCAGTTGAAACCAATAAAAGAAGAACGAAGTAAGTTACAATCTCAAAAATTTCCATTTTTAACTTTCGAGTCCCTCAGGATCTGGAACAGTTTGCAACCAATCGTCTAGGCGTTCTTTGTCGTGCAACATGTCACCCATGTTGAATTCAGAATATTCATATTCTGGTGACCAAAACAAAGCATCGAATGGGCAAACTTCTACGCAAATTCCACAATACATACATAGTGCATAGTCAATGTCAAACCTGTCCAAGACAGCTCTACTTCTTTGTCTACCTCCAGGTTTTGAAGGAGGTTGTAATTCTTTATGGCCTTCTATATAAATACACCAATCAGGGCACTGTCGTGCACACAACATACAACTGGTGCATGCTTCTTGGTCTAAAGCAATAACCCCTCTTGCTCTTGGTGCGACTTTTTCTTTTTCAAATGGATAATTGACATTTGGTTTTGAATGGAACGGAGACAAAGTCTTAAGCATATTAACGATAACAATTTTTATTCCGATTAAAAATCCTGGTATTTTTGGCTTGAATGTCTTCATTAAAATCCAACTTTCATAATTGCAGTTACAAGAATATTAACTAAAGATGCCGGAATAAGTATCTTCCAAGCAAGGTTTTGTAATTGATCTTCTCTAAATCTTGGTTGTGACCACCTTATTGCTACCAAGATAAAACCTAAAATAGCAGTTTTAGTTANGAGAACAACAGGTCCATAAAAGTTTACCCATTCTGTTGGTAGTAAAGGCACATGATAACCCCCAAGAAATAGTGTTGAAGCAATAGCACATAAAATGAACATATTCATATATTCAGAAATATAAAAAATAAGAAATCTAATCCCAGAATATTCTGTCATAAATCCCATAGTTAATTCTGATTCACCAATTGGCATATCAAATGGTACTCTCATCATTTCAGCTGTTGCGGCAACCATAAAAATTAGAAAACCAACTATCTGTCCACCAACAACAAAAGGAACTCCCCATTCAATTTGTTTTTCTACGATCCCAACTAATGACATAGTTTCAGCTTGAATAACAACCCCGACTACAGCAAGTATCAGTGGAAGTTCGTATGCTATAAGCTGTCCTGCTGCTCTTAGTCCTCCCATAAGGGAGTATTTATTTGCTGATGACCATCCAGCAGTTAATACACCTATGGTTCCTAAAGAGCTAATTGCAAGTGCAAAGAAAACACCTAATTCTAAATCTGCAACTACTAATGTAGGACTCATTGGAACTACAGCAAAAAGAGCAACACAAGAAACCATAACATACGCAGGTGCCCATTTAAATACTGGCCTGTCAACTTCAGTTGGAATTATGTCTTCTTTTTGAACAAATTTAAGTATTTCAGCTAACGGAAATATAAAACCTCTAAGTCCAACATGTAAAGGCCCTGGCCTTCTCTGCATCCAGGAGGCACCTTTAACATCCATAATTGTAAAAATGATTGCGCCATTTAATGCAGCAAGTGCAAGAAATCCAACTTTTACTAAGACGTCTGTCATCTGTCAACATCTCCCAACACAAAATCTAAACTACCCATTATTGCAATTAAGTCTGGCAGTAATGCGCCCTCAAGCATAATAGGTAAAATTGAAACATTGCTGAACGAGGCTGTTCGAACTTTTAGCCTGTATGGTCCAAGCCCTCCATCTGAAATTATGTAGTAACCCATTTCTCCCTTTGGATTTTCAGCTCTTACATAAGTACGACCTTTAGGGACTTTTATAACTTTAGGAACTTTTGTTTGTAGCGGTCCAGAAGGCATTGAATCAATTGCTTGCAAAACTATTTTTGCTGACTCAACCATTTCTTTTACCCTGACGTCCCATCGATCGTAACAATCTCCATTCTCTCCAACAGGAATATCATAATCAAATTGATCATATGGCAAATAATCTGTTTGTGTTCTGAGGTCAGACTTAATTCCTGAAGCTCTAAGTATTGGCCCTGAGACACCATAGGCTTCTGCTGTCTCAGCAGTTAGTACTCCAACATTTTTTGTTCTTTTTTTAAATACTTCATTTCCACCTATTAAGTTCTGAAATTGATCAGCAGCTTCTATTACTTTTTCCATTGCAACTTTGGTATCTCTATAAAATCCAGCAGGTAAATCTTGAATATTTTTTTTCGAAGTAGGACCTGCTCCAGCTGCTGGTTTTACTCCACCTATTCGATTAAAGTTTGGATGAAAGCGACCACCAGTAACTGACTCAATTAAATCTAAAACTCTTTCTCTATCTTCCATCGCATAAAAAATTGGAGTTAACGCACCAACTTCAAGAGCATAAGCTCCATTAAAAACAAAATGTGAAGAAATTCTAGCCATTTCAGTAAGAATTAATCTGATATGTTTAGCTCTTTCAGGTACTTCAATTTCCATTAATCTTTCAGCACCAGCAATAAAAGGAATTTCATTAGAAAACCCTGCAACCCAATCAATACGGTTTACAAGTGTAGTTATCTGGGGATATGTTCTNACCTCNGCTAATTTTTCATATCCACGATGCATGTAACCAAGTACGGGTTTGACATCATGAACTTTTTCTCCATCTACTTTAGCGACCAATCTAAGTACTCCATGGGTTGATGGATGTTGAGGTCCAATGTTCAGCGTCATGTCTTCAGTTTCAATTTCTACTGATACAGATGCCTCAGAAAAGTTATTCATATTTTGTGGATCTAATGCATTAATCATCAGGTGTTTCATCACTTTCTGATTCTTCAGGCATTCCTTCTACATCAACATCTCCCGGCCAAGGCTTTACTTCCCTACTAATTAGTTCAAAAGATTTAAGCATAGGATTGCCTTCGTATCCATCAGGAAGATATAATTTTTCAAGATTTGGATGATTTTCAAAATTTATTCCAAACATTTCGTGTGCTTCTCTCTCATGCCAGTTTGCTCCTGCATACACTTCTATAAGAGAATCAATCTTTGGATCTGATTTATCAATACTTGTCGAAACAGTAATTAAATTAGTGTTAGCTAAGTCTGATAAGCATGTAATTATTTCGAAACAGGGTGAAACGCTTTCTTTAGGAGCTTCACCAACAGAAACATCATTGTCCCAATCTACTGCTGAAAGCCAGGAGAAAAATTTTAAATTAAATTCATCTCTAAGTTTTTTATGTGCTTCAATCCACTCTGTTGAATCAACTTTAATATTTATTGTTTCAAACTCTAATACAGCGTCTTTAAAGCTTTCTTTTATATTGTTAAAAAATTCTTCCATCTTAAATTGGCTCAGTTTGAACTTCTGTCCATTTTTCTTTCATATCTTCTCCGCGAATTTTTTTCTGAAGAAGAATTATGCCCTCTTGAAGTGCTTCTGGTCTTGGCGGACAACCTGGAACATAGACATCTACGGGAATTAGCTGGTCAACGCCCTTGGTGACTGAGTAAGAATCCCAATATGGACCGCCACTATTAGAGCAAGAGCCCATTGAAATAACATACTTTGGTTCTGGCATTTGATCATAGAGCCTTTTGACAGAAGGAGCCATTTTGTCTGTTACTGTTCCAGCTACAATCATGAAATCAGCCTGTCGTGGAGATGCGGGAAGTGGAATTACTCCTAATCTCATAAAATCGTGCCTAGGTCCACTTACAGCCATAACCTCAATGGCGCAACATGCTAATCCGAATTGAAAATACCAAAGTGAATATGATCTAGCCCAGTTAAAAACTGATGATATAGGTTTTGGAAGACCAAATTTGTCTATGACTCCCACTTAAGCACATCCTTTCTTATTGCATATATAAGACCAATTAAAAGAATGAATATAAAAACAAACATTTCAATTAATCCAAAATAACCCAGCTTTTCTAAATTGATAGCCCATGGAAATATGAAGACTGCTTCAACATCAAAAATTACGAAAAGTAAACCGAATATATAGTATCTAACATATGTTTGACTCCATCCTGTACCTACAGGGTCTACACCACATTCATAAGTTTGCAGTTTTTCAGGATAGGGTTTGTTTGGTCTGAGCACAGAGGCTACCCCGAGTAATAATACAACAAGAAATAAGCCGAATCCCAGCACTGCTCCTATGGTCACGTAGTCTTGANAATAAGAAATCATAATTTATAGTTTAGTTAAACCTCTAAAAAGTTTAGTTTTTT
>FUFK010067312.1_pt1 | contig 30138 bp, 22 predicted proteins | sample 1021851 | NCBI WGS metagenome assembly FUFK01 (sample SAMEA51879418, study PRJEB19060) | metagenome | reverse complement strand
CGTTCGTTTAACCAGGATTGCAACCCGTCAAACACCGGAACAGGGGAGAGCATCAAACGAGGCGGGGTCCGGTGCGTATAATGCTCGGCGATGAACATGGAGACGGTTTCACCAATATCGCCTCGGTGAACAGCCGGCCATGCTTCTTGGCCCTGGACGATGCCCTCGTCGGCGTGGAGCACCACGATGGCAGCGAGGTCGCCTTCGCTGGCGATGCCGATGGCGTCGCAGTCCCTGTAGACCTTGCTCGAGACGATGTGTTGACCCGTGGTCGCTCGGACCGCGCGAATCATGTCGCGATGTTGGGCCGCTTCCTCGAAGGCTTGTGCCTCTGAAGCCGCATCCATCTGGGCTACCAATTCCTCGAGCAGCGGCGCAGCATCGCCGTTGAGGGTGCGGCGCACGGCCTTGACACGGTCGTCGTACCCGGTGCCGTCAATGCACGGCCCTGCGCACAGACCGATATGCATGGAGAGGCAACCCTGAGGAAGCAATTCCTTGCAATCACGAATACCGAACTGACGGCGAAGCAATTGCATCACCTGCTTCGCTGCACCTGCNTTGGGNAACGGNCCCCATTGCTCGGCGTTTTTTGGAGGCCGTCTTGTGTACATGATTCGGGGAAATTCATCGTTGGTCATGGCGAGGAACGGGAAGGATTTGTCGTCCTTCAACATGGAGTTGAATCGCGGCATGTGCTCCCGAATCAGTTGGCGCTCAAGCACCAAAGCCGCTTGAGGCGTNTGNGTTACAATGCATTCGATGTCGTCGGCTCTGGCAACGAGTTCAGGGATCATGTGGCGGTCGGGATTGGAAGCAAAATACGAACGAATTCGTTCGTTGAGCCGAGTCGCTTTACCGACATAGAGCACCCTGCCTTGGTTTGTTTTGAACAAATACACGCCCGGTTCATGCGGGAGGTCAGCCGAAGCCAAGTCCACGGGCATGGTCTTCCCACACTTGCCCTGACTCAAAAGGGCAACCCTGTGGCGCTGGGTGAACGAGGGTGGGGATGTTTGATGAAGGAGGCGCACGAGCAAGTTCTGTCATTCCCATGTTGAGTCGTTCTCAGGAGAAGTTACTTCGCTACCTCGGGACCTTTCCCGATGCGCTTGCGAAGGCATGGGATGTGCCTCGTGCGGTGTCGCTGCCGGGTCTTTCCGAAGCCATGGGCGTGGTGCGTTCAGGGCTCAATCAACCGCTGAACGTGCTGCTCGATGAGGGCTTCATCGTGGTTCGTGTTGCCCATGTTTTGGGCGGGGGCTCTCGCCGCCGACAGGTCTACCACATCACCGAAAAGGGGCGAGGCTGGCTGTCTGAACACCCACTGGATGATGAACAGCCAACTTCAGATTTGGAATCCAAGGGTGGAGAGAACACCAACATCGTCGGGCGTCAACGCGAACTTGACGCGTTGAAGGCGTTGTTGGAAAAGGAAGGACGACTGGTGCTTGTNGGCCTCTCAGGGGTTGGAAAAACCACGCTACTGAAGGCATGGTCGGCCCAATCTCCTCACCCAGTTCGTTGGGCCACGATGGACCAGCTGAGTGATGCGCAGACGGTTGTCCAAGCCTGGTTCCCGGACACAGCCTTGCATCCGGTTGACCCCGATGCCGTGATTGAACACATCGACCAGCAGGGAAAACACGTGCTTGTTGTCGACGACCTTCATCTGCTTGAATCACGTCACCTCAAGGCCGTTCGTTCCTTGCTTGAAGGCCTTCATGGCAGAGAGCACAAAGTGATCCTCGCCGGTCGCCTCCCGCTTCCTGAAGGTTTTGATTGGCCCTTGCTCAAACTCAGCACGCTCGACCCCAACGATGCCAAGGCGGTCTTGGGCGACCATCTTGACGAGGACCTGCGCCTTGAGGTCGCGAAAGCGCTTGATGGACACCCGATGGCGCTCAATCTCTACCGAGAGGGTGACCAACTTCCCGAAGCCGGGGAAGACATTCAGGCCTTTGTTGAGCAGACCATGCTCGACGGGTTGGACGATGAAGCGCTGGAGGCGATGGACGGCATGGTGCTGTTTCCCCGACCGCTNCCCGCGGCGATGNTGCCCGGNTCTTCTTCCATCGGTGCGCTGGATGAACGAGCCTTGTTGAGGTGGACTCCGGATGAAACTTCGCTTGAAATCCAGCACTTGATTCGCAATGTCCGCCGCACCATGCTCGATGCAAACCGGTTGTCGATGCTCCATCGTGCGGCGGCCACACATTGGGCGAACCATGTGGATGAACCGGCTTACGCGGTGTTGCATCTCTACCACACCATGGCCCTTGATGACGACCGATTCGTTGAGGGCATGGCCGAGCGATTTGATGCCTTGATGCTCGAGCAGAGCGGGGCCATGGCCGTTCTATTTGACCGCGCGACCTCGCAGCGGCCCGAACAGGAAAATCTGCATTATTGGGCGGGAAGAATCGCCGTCCATCGCCAAGAGCCGGACCGTGCTCACCACCATCTTGAGGGTGTCCAAACGCCCTCCTTGCGCGACGAACTGGCCTACGAAATTGCCCAAATTGAAGGGGACGAAGAGGAAGCCGAACGCTTGCTTCAGGCTCAACTTGAACGCGCTTCGGACGTCGAGGGAGTACGCTGGCTACTGCGAGCCGCCGTCCAACAAATCGAGGACCGTGTCTTTGACCAAGCGTCAACCTTGAACGTTGAAAAAGTCCAGTCCCTGCTCAATCAGGTGCGCCTGCCAGAGGACATCACCTCTCGAGCGAGCATCACCGTCAGCATGACGCTTATCCAACTCACCGTCGCCTTGCTGGAGGGTGAGGAGGCCAGAGTGAGTTCACTTGTGGAAGGTCTTGAGGCGTTGAGTCACGCCGAAGACCCCATCGTTCTTCATGCCAAATTGAAGGCCAGCCTTGCCTTTGGAAACGGAACACACGACAACCATCAAGCGGCCTATGAACGGGCTGCAGCCGCACAAACGACAGCGTTTCACAGCGCTGTGGTCGGTTTGACATTTGCCGAATATTTGGTGCGTGAAGGCCACGCATCAGCCGGCAGTATTCACGCAACGCTCCCGCTTCCTTCTGCTTGGGAAGAAGGTGGTTCATCCGGCCATCGCTATGCGGCCCGTTGGTGGTACCTCAAAGGCCATCTTGACCCGTCAAACTCCGCTTCCGCCCTGCGGGAGTCGGCCAGATGGTTTCGCCAAGCCGGTTGTGCCAACGCAGCTCGTGCTGTAACGAAGCGATTGCACCGAGTCTTGTGAACTCACAATTCCGCGCCAATGAGCGTTTTTGTTTCCTTTATTCCGGGGAGTTGTCGAATCTCTTCCACGATGCATCGTGTCAAGGCGTATTCTTCGTCGGCCTGAACACGGGCAATGAGGTCGTACTCACCGAATAACATCCAATGGTCGGTGACCAAATCCACCTTGCTCAGTGCTTGGCGAACGGTGTTTTCTTCTCCGGGAAGGGTCGTCATCAACACAAAACCGATCGCCATCTTCAGGCCTCCACTGCAATCAGGGTCTGCGTTTCCCGAACACCCTCGATTTTTCGAAAGGATTGCATCAGCAGAGCGGAAAGCTCCCGTGATGTTGGAGAACTGATTCGCACCAGAAGGTCAAATTCGCCGTAAAGNGCGTGTACTTCGGCGACATCGTCGTGTTCGGCCAACGAGAGGTAGACCTCGCGCTCGTGGGTTGGTTCGGTCTTGAACAGCACAAACGCTTCGGGCATGGTGCCTTGGATTGGAAATCGGGTCTTAGGGATTCCTGCCGTTGGAAAAGTCACACAAGAGGGGACCTTTCAAGAGGGACGGCGTGCCGCTTTGAGGTATGGAGCGCACACCTTCGGGTAGAGGACTTGCTTTGAGTCTCGTGTTTTTGTTCCTGGTGCCCTTGATGTTTCACCTCGTTCCTGCGGGCCCAGCCACATCGGTTGAAGAGGCCGAATCGGCTCCTCAATTCACCCAAGGACGGGCACAGACGACGTGGTCAGGGACGCAGACCTTGTCGGGTACCTACACCATCGGTGTAGCGGATGAAGTCATCATCCAGCCCTGTACGGTGGTTAGGATCCCCGCCAACGACCGCATCGTCGTGGACGGTCGCCTCACGGTGCTTGGTACCCAAACCTGTCCGGTCATTTTCGAAGCCTCTGGACTTGGCGACCACGAAGGCATCCAGTTCAACAGCTCCTCATCAGGTCGGGGTTCGCTGATTCAAAACTTAACCATCGAGGATGCCATCTACGGCATCACCATTTACGGCTCCAATCCCGTCATCGAAAACTTGACCGTGGTGAACCCCGACCGTGTCGCTGTTGACCTGTTCAACTCAGCATCCCCACGAATCACGGACCTCTATGTCGACCGTGCCGGTCGAGACCTTGGCTTCCAAAACGATTGGCGCTACGGTTTGGGCCTCTCCGTTGGAGCTGGTTCAACACCCATCGTCAATCGGGCTGTATTCTCAGACATCTTGACCAGAGCGGTGAATATTTGGGGCGGCTCGGGCGGCCTGATTCAGGGCATCACCATCGACAATTGTACGGGCTCTTCTTGGGCCATGGTCGCCGGTATTTGGGTCGAGGACAGCCAACCGTTGCTCACGAACATCAGCATCGCCAAATCCGATACCGGCATGGTCATCCGCCACATCGATGATGGTGGCTACACCCACGCCGTGGTGCGACACGCCCACATTAGCGATTCGATGTACCGTGGCGTTTATGTTGACAAAAACAACCACACCAATTACACCAATTACGAAACGGCAGACTTCACCAACTTGACCATCACAGGAACGGGCGGCCCCGATTCAAAAACGCCCAACATCGGCTATGCTGCCCTTGAAGTGAACGCGACCGGGGCTTGGTTTGATGACACGCTCATCGAGGATTCCACCACCGTTGGTGTTCGGCTGTACTTCGTGGATTCCACCACCACCTTCCGCAATTTGACAGTTCGCGATTCCGGCGACCCCGGCCAAGGGCCCCACGAAGCCGGTGTGTCAATACGTTCTTCCTTCTTCGCCCCGACCTTTGAGGGCCTGGAGGTCTCCGGCTCGGTTGGTCCGGGCGTTCATTCCACTTCTGGAGGCGCCATGCAAGGTAGCGATTGGTCCCTCCACAACAACACAAAACAGGGCATCATCGTCGACCGCGCCACCGTTTCCATCGAGGGCATGCACCTCTCGGATAACGGCTATTCAGGTGCTCATGTCTTGGACGCACGGCGTATTGATTTCTGGAATTTGACCGCCGAAAACAACGGGGCCTCGACTTCAGCAAACGCTGAGGAACAGGCGGGGTTGTACTATGAAGAATCCAACGACATTGAATCTTCATCCGGTGATGTGCGATGCTGGTCGTGCACCGTCACCGGCTCGACAGGACACGGTATTTTGGCCGTTAATTCGGTGGACCTTTGGCTTGAGAACGTGCATTTGGAAGACAATGCGCTGAACCTTCCCGCACTCGAGGTTGACAATGGCGATACCATGCCAGCGGGCGCCAGCGGACGCATCCACATCACGAACCTCCACGTCGAGGCCGAAAGCCCAAGTCAACCCGCTGTCAAACTTCACCGTGCAGCCGTGCATGTGGACGGCCTCACGATGTCGGGCAACAACACCGGCTTGGATTGGCAAGGCGATAACAACGGCCAGTTTGCTTCCTACCTCAACAACACCGTCTTTTCGGGGACCGACTGTGCGGTGTTTGACGGCCACACGTTGCTTGCAGGCCACAGCAACCGCATCTCCAGCGCCTGCACAGGCGACCTCACGTTCACGAACAGCCAGGTGAATTGGTCGGCATTAACCGATGACCGAGGGGCGACGGGAAGTCCAACCGTGTTGGACCTCGATGCCTCCTCAACACTTCACTTGCATCAGCCGGTGGACGTTTCTTACGCCTCCGCCGTGCTCGCCTCCGGCGCACAACTTGATGTCGCTTGGGACTTGACGGTCTGGGTGGTGAACAACTACTCCAACGGCATCCCCGGAGCCACCGTCAACGTGACTTTTGACGCGTATGAGCCGGCCTTCACGCTGCCCGCCAGCGACATNGGGCAGTTGTTCTTGCCTGATTTCATCGGACAGCGNTGGACGTCGACGGGCGGAAGTTCGTACAATGTTGCGAACATCGATTGTGGCTACTTCGGGGTGGCAAACTCGACCTCCACGACCTTTGACCAGGACCGCGTCGTCTACTGCCACCTTCCGCTTGCCAACCAGGCTCCGTTCATTCGATGGACGTCCCCCGTGGACGGTGCCGTCTACCCGTCAGGCGCCGAGGTCTTCTTCAACGCCAGCGATTCATGGGACCTTGACAACGACAGTATGGAATTCAAGTGGCGCAGTTCGCTCGACGACGACATCGTTGCAGGGTGCGCTGGTGTCTTCCACGGCAACGACGACCCGGCGGGCGGCGCTCCGTTCCTTGCCAACGGTGAGCCCTTCACACAAGTGCCGCCGTATTGCCAACTCTCCGACGGCATTCACGAAATCACCCTCCAAGTGTGCGATATCGGCCATTGTGTAGCAGAAACCCGAACCATTGAACTGGTCAACTTTGCACCGGTGCTCGTGGTTGATTTCGAACCTGCCCTCAACCCGTGGAGCGAACTCATCATGCCGCAAACAGGCACCGTCACCATCAACACCACCGGAACCTACGACCCCGAAGGCGACGATTTTGCTTGCATCATCAAGTTCAGCGGATACAACCGTCAGGGCCCCGGTTGGAGCAACCAATGGGTGTGTCCCGACGAACTCACCTACACCTTCGACCACGTCGACGATGATCCTCCCGCTTCCTTCACCATGACCGTACAGGCTTGGGACGACGTCGGTAACAACGCCACTTACAGCGTCCCAGTGATGCTGTACAACGAAATCCCCGATCCCATCTTCACCGTTGACCGCTCCGATAACAGCAGTTCGGCCATGGTTACCCTTGACGGTTCGGCTACGGTTGACCCCGAAGGCGACGGCCTTTCGGCCACCTTCACCTCATCGCTTGACGGGGTGCTGCAGGTCGGTTCGGAATTGGCCTGGGAAGGCCACCTGTCCCGAGGTGTCCACACCATCACGATGGAGGTCACCGACGACCGTGCCGAACACGCCAACCAAAGCAAATCCACCTCTATCTTGCTCACGGTCGATAACGCCGAACCCGTGGCGGTCATTGCTTCACCCCCGGCTCAAACTTTCGACAGCTCCGAGTTGATTTCCTTCTCCGCCAACGGTTCGGGTGATTCCGACGCTGCGTGCTCCACATTCCCAACGGAAGGTGAATGGGTCTGTGCTGCGTTTGAACCGGCCACCGGGTCGGAATTCCTCGTGGTCACTTGGACGAGCAATCTCGACGGTCGACTGACGCCTGAAGGCGAAGACTGGTTGTTGTTTGAAAGCCGGTTAAGCGCGGGTGAACATGAGATCACACTGAGCGTTGACGACGGCATCCACGAACCCATCACGACCACTCGGATGGTGTCGATTACATCATCAGCACCTGTGCTCGGCTTGGTCAGTCCGCAACCCAGCACCGTCCACCCCTCTTCGACCACCTTCATGCTCGATGCTTCCCAGAGCGTTGATTACGACGGCGACGATTTCACCATCACGCTGCGTTCATCGGAAGCGGGCGAACCGTTGCTGGTGGACGTTGACCCCAACGAACAACACGCCTTCACTCTCAACGCCGGCGAGCATCAAATGACCGTAACCCTGACCGACGAAACCGGTGCCTCTCGAGACGAAGGCTTCGGCTTGACCGTTGTGGAATCTGCGCCGGTGTTGGTGTTAATCTCTCCCGAAAACCGACAGTCCATTGTCCCCGGTGGTGCCTTGGTGCTCGAGGAGGCCTCCTACGACGCTGACAACGATTTGACCGTGCGCGAGTGGCGACACTACGCACCGGAATTGAGTGAGCCCGAAGTTTTGTCCACGCGGTCAAAGGAGGAACTCACAGGGCTTCTACCCGGCGAATACCACCTTTCGCTGTACGTCGAAGACGCACGTGGCAACTCGGTTGAACAACACGTCAACATCACCATCCAATCCAGTCTTCCCTCACTGGACCGGAATTCCCTGGTGCTCAGTGCGGAGACGTTCACACAAGACGAACTCAACACCCTGACCGTTCGTGTCGTCCTCAGCGACCCCGACGGGACCACCAACGATGTCCGCGTGAACATCACCCTCGGCATCCAGCAGTGGGAAGCCAACTTGAGCGATGATGATGGAGATGGTGTTTGGGAAGGTGTCATTGAATGGCGGCCGGAAACCACGGGCCGCCCCCTGCTGAAGGTTGTCGCCAAGGACGGGGTGGGCGAGAACGCCAACATTGACTTCATGTCGAGAAATCTCATCGTTGAAGCCCCTGAAAACGATGCACGAGGCCTTGTCCTTGCGGCGTCTGCATTGGGCTTCGTCAGTTTCGCTGGCCTTGTTGCCTTCCTTATCTCCCGACGACGTCGGGCCAGAGAAGAACTCGAGTTGTTGACCTCATGGGACGCCTTTAGGGCGCCCAGTGCCGCTTCAAAGGAAGAAGGTGGAAAAGATGTGCCGAGCCTTGAAGGAAACGCCATGGATGGCACGCAGGAAGTGGAAGAAGAGATCGAGTTGGACCTTGACCTCGATTGACGGAACGCGACTTNCTGTAACCGGCGACGCGTACCTCAAGTCCGTGTGATTTTGAACACGCTCAGCGTGATGCTTGAAAGGCCTCGCCCTCGCTCATCCTCCAGTTCCATCCCCTCAAGGTGCTCGACCTCAAAACCGTCCGAGAAGAAGCGCTTCACATCTTCATCGTGAAGAGCGAACGGTGGACCTTCCATCTCGTGTTGTGGGTAGGCGTAGGTGATGAGCAGCCCCACAGCACCGGCTTTGGTTTGCTGGCGAAGCTGTTCAACATAGGCATCTCTCATGTCCGCAGGAAGGGCGATCATCGCCGCACGGTCGTACCACGCATCGGCTTGAACGGTGTTCTTCTCAAGCGCAAAGACATCGCCTTGAATCACGGTGAATGGAGGACACACGTAGCGCTGATGGCCTCCCATCGCCTCTTTTTCAGGGGTCATGCCGCCCTCCTCAAAGAAGGACTGCACCGCTTTGTCCACCAGTTCCAAACCCACGATGCTATGACCTTGTTGAGCCAGCCATGCCATGTCGAGGGATTTTCCGCAAAGAGGGACGAGAACCTCCGTTTCTGCCTCAAGGCCCAGGCTCGGCCAGTGTTTGACCAACAGGTCATTGAATTCGGCCCGGTGCCAACCGATTTGGTCGGTATCCCAACGGTGGTGCCAGAATTCCATGGACAGACCACTCAAGCTTGTTCGGGCAGGTTGTTCTTGGTTGAATCTGGGTTGCTCTCGAGCCCACCCCAAGGTGTTCGGGTTCGGTGAAGGCCAAATCGGCGGAGGAAGAGGAACCTCAGGTTCTTCCACCCGTCGCCCCAGGTGTGAATTTCGGCTTCGCCAACACGAGGTCGGTAAGGCACGGAGATTTCGATGGCCTTTTTCTTTCCAAGGTGTCGACGAGCGAGGATTTTGATTTCTTCACTCAGGGGCATGCCGTCGTTGGTAGGGCGCNTCTTCTCGTTGTCAAAGATGGACTTTCGGAAGACCCACATGCCCGTTTGGGAATCCTTGATGCCGTACCAGAACAGCATGCGAGCCGTGAACGAGAGCACCCAGTTTCCAAAGCCGTGCAGGCCCGACATGGAACCGTCTTCTGCGAGCGATAATCGGTCGCAAGTGATGAAGTCGAGGTCGTCGTCCAGAAGTCGCTTGACCAGTTCAGGCACCAATTCCGCAGGATAGGTGCAGTCAGCGTCCATGGTTACAATGATGTCATTCTTGGCGACGTCAAAGCCCGTTCGATAGGCTCGTCCGTAGCCCTTGCGAGGCTCCAAATGCACGCGGATATCCTTCTCGAGAGCGATTTCTCGGGTGCGGTCGGATGAGTTGCCGTCAACGATCATGATTTCGAGGTCCTCGCACCATCCTCGTGGGATGGCGTCGATGGTCGGCCCGAGGGCTTCCTCTTCGTTTCGGGTTGGCAAAATCACGGTGACGGACACCGGCAGCACATCGCCCATGTCGCTTCCACCCGAGGATTGACCTTCAAAGGTTTGGCTCAAAGCGTGAGTATCCTCTCACCGGACTCAATGACATTCAAATGCAGGTTCCTCGTCGTTCTGGACATGCACATTGCCATGGTCTCGGGCGAGTATCCTCCTCGCTGGGGAGGCATTGGCTCGGTGGTCTACCATTTGGCGGGTCATCTCGCCCAGCGCGGACACGATGTAACCGTTATCACGCGCACCCACAAACAACCCACTCCTCAACAACCGGGCGTCAGTGTACTGCAGGTTCCGTGGCTCAAGGCACCCATGGCCTTCACCCGTTCCTATGGGAAGCACGCCTTGACCGAACTTCGTCGGCTCCACCAGGTCAAAGCGGTGGATGTCGTTCACACCTTGCTTCCCTTGGTCAGTTGGACGGCCAAGGAGTACCTCTGGGTGGAGGAAAACATCGCACCGGTGGTCTCCGCCCTCAACGGCAGTTGGATAGGCGAACGTGAAGGAATGAAATTGGCCGCACGACACAACGAGGCTGCGACGTGGAAGAATCCGAACGATTTGGGCATTCTCCTGACCGGTGGCTACTACGCCAAGTACGAACAAGCGGGTGTGGAGCATTCCAGCGTCTGCGTGGCCATTTCGGAATCAACGCGAAGAGAATTTGAGCAGTGGTACAAGCCACCCGAAGATTGGATGTGCGAAACCGTGCTCTACGGCGTGGACCACAAGGTGTTCCGCCCCATGAACCACGACCANGAGGAGGAACAGCTCGCTTACGAAGCCCTTCGCAAATCCTACGANGCGGCTGATGAAGCGGCCCTAACCGGTCGTCCGGNTACCGAAACNCCCCTGCTCTTGGCCGTTGGGAGGCTGGTCGCACGCAAAGGCCATCGCACCCTCTTGCGTTCGATGCCTTCTATTCTGAAACAACATCCCGGTGCACGTTTGGTCATCATCGGGCGGGGTCANATGCGTAAGACNCTCTTGAAGCAAGCGAAACGCTTGGGCATCGCCCACGCCGTTCACATTCAGCCAGGGATGAGTTTTGAGCAACTCGCCCTGCATTTCCGGTCGGCCGACCTCGTGATTTACCCCTCTTATTACGAAGGTCAGGGCTTGATTCCACTCGAAGCCTTGGCCAGCGGTACCCCGGTGGTCACGGTCGACCAAGCCCCGTTGACAGAGATGATCGATGAGGAGGTCGGTGGATTGTTTGCTTGCGGCGACCATGAGGATTTAGCGAGGGCCGTCAACCACTGTTTGGACCACCCCGAAGAGCGGACCTTACAGATGGAGAAAGGTCGCCAGCGTGTGCTCGACCGATTTACCTACGAGCACAACGCGGAAGCCTACGAAGCCATCTACCATTCGCTGTTCGAAGGGTAGTGCCATCAAATATCTCCTCACCAAATTGAATTGGTGTACGCTATTTGATGGGAGAAATATCAATATCTCAGTCTGCAAGGACCGACCATGGCTGTGGATGGCCTTCTCGCTGTTGGCGGAATCCTCAGTCTTGCATTGGGAATCAGCGGAATACTTCTGATTCGCACGCAAAAACAAGAGGTCATTTGGAACAAACATTATGCAGCGCAGTTGCTCTGTTGGAGCTTTGTTTGCAAGGGGGTTGCCAACGGCGTTCGTTCAGTTGGTTATGAGGTCGAATCTTGGCGTTTTGTCTTGTACACGGGGCATTTTGCTGACCAAATTTTCGCTTGTTCAGTCATGATGATTGCCNTGTTGTACCCAGTTCCGCTCTTGCGAAATCGAAAACAGTTTAAAATCGGTTTGGCAGCGATTCTCATCTATGCTTTGATTTCCCTTGGTTCTGCCGTATTTTTGCGAGTAAACACCCCAATGGCAGGTTTAGGAGATGCCTATATTTTCTGCGGATTTATTTGGGCCATGGTCTACCTCAAATTTAGGTTCATGAAAGGACATGAGGAGGACAAAGAAGTGCTTGGTGTTTCGGACGCCGCCATTCTTTTGTTCATCATGGTCGTCGGCCATATTACCTTCAGATGGGTTGGATTTTTCACAGCCTCGGATTATTTCTATTTCCTCGATATGTACGGTGGTGATTTTGAAGCAGACTATTTCTGGTCGATGGGTCTCGGATCAGCGACTATTTTTGGTCTGGTTATTCTCTTCGGTGAGATCTATCAAACGAGTCAGGGGAGAGGAAGGGCGACGTCCTACCTTGTCTTTGTTTACATGATGATTGGTCTTGTGGGACACATCGTTTTGTCAGGTACAGGGCTGAGTTCAGGTGGCGGAGGAACTGCTGCGGGAGAGAATTACTCAACGTTTCAAGCGGTTTGGACTGAAATTACCTCTGCGGTTCACTTCACAATGATGCGGCCAATCCTTGGACTTTTCATTCTGTTTCGTTTTGGTCTTGTTCGTATTTCAGAAGACAATCAACAGATTGGCAAGACCATGTCCATTGTACTAATCGTCGTTGCGACCTCGGCTTTGTTGGAAATTATACAATCATTGATGCCATTGACTGAAATGCTTTCTGCCGGAATCCTTGGGGTTGCCATCGCTTTTGGAATTGGGTGGGAAGAACGATCATTCCAATCCTTAATCTCCAACCCTCTTCGTTTCCCGCTACGGACCAAAGGGGGCTACTTCCCTGAAATAAAATTTGAAAAAGCCGAATACAACCAACTCGACCGTTTCATGGCTGTCGTGATTGTATTTTCAATCGTGTTAGCCCTGATCTTAGAATTAAGTTCGGTCAACCCGTTCCAAGGAGGTGGTTGAATTGGATTCCAATGATAGTTTGGTCTACCTCATCAAAGAAGACGACGGCGGCCGTTCATTTGCCCTTCTTTCCACCTTGCTCGTTCTTGGTCTTATCTTTCACGCGTACGTGTTTTTTGTTGTCAAAGAAACGGATATTCGAACGAAATATGATGTTGCCATTTTTGAAATTAATTTTGAAGAAATGTATTCCACGGGCAGCGACTCAATTTTGGTGGGCGACGGAGAAACCGACACCTACTCAGTTTCGCGTGCTGACTTTGATGCCGATCAAAATCAAATGATTGCCAAAATCACCTTCACGATAAGCTACGAGGAAACCTCTGGAGAGATTCTTGATCCATGCGATGAAGTTCGAGTCCAAATACCGCCCAATGGAATGGTCGCAGATTGGCAGAACACTGAAAACATCCTCGCCGATTCCAACGATGACTGTGAGGACATGACTTTGGTGGTTTATATCTATCCAGAGTACATTGGAGAATCCATAACTGAACAGGGAGGTCAACTCAGTGACTGGCATGACCAATGGAGTGATGATTCGTACGGCACGGGTTTACTCAACCTTGAAGTGTCGGTTGATACGAACGAGGCTCCAACCTCCACCCTTCCCACCGTGAGCGATGAAAACGAAGAAATTCAGATTCAATGGGACATCTTGCTCTTTGAGGCAAGTGTCGAAAAGATGAACTGAATTCGTTCTCCAAGGTCAAGCCTCGGTCTGAGGTGAGCATCCAAACATCATTAGTTGTGATACCTCTCGGAAGCAGCATGCAAGGCAAGGCATTGTTGCTGGTTACAATGGTTCTCTCCATGTCTCTCTCGGGATGTTTCGGCGAGGAAACGGTGGCACCTCCTGTGGTTGAAGAAGAGCCGGTCGATGCCCGGGTCTTCGTAACCGACCGCTACGGGCAGCCCGTTGAGATGGCCCCTGAGGACATGACCTTCCAGTTCAGTGATGTTGGTGAAACGGGCAAAGAGCCCAGCATCGGCATCACTTCAAGCGGCTGTATTTTCTTCATCGCGATGGAGAAGGTGATGCGTTCTTGCGATGGCGGTGCGGCATGGGAGGAAACGCAAGACCCCGTCATGTGTTCGCCCACCACCAGCGACCCCTATGGATGGGTTGACCCCATCACCGACCGCGTCTTTGGCGTCCAAATGATTGGCCTTGAAACCTCATGGATTTGCTGGAGCGATGACGACGGCGAGACCTGGTTGGGCAACCCCCACGATTCCGGGACCACGCCCCTCAACGACCACATCAAATTGGCCAGCGGTCCGTGGACCAGCAGTGGCTATGGTTTGGTGGGTCAAATCACGAGCAGTTTCTATGAAACGGCCGTGTATTACTGCTACAACAAACTGGCCGGTATCTTCTGCTTCACCAGTTATGATGGCGGTGCAACCTTTGAGACTGGAGGTCAAATCATCGGCCTCGCCACCAGCAACGGAGGCTTGCACGGTGCCATTTCCACAGCCCCTGACGGCACCGTTTATGTTACGCCCCGTGTCGCCACACCCACCGTCATCGTTTCCAAAGACAACGGCTTTTCGTGGTTTGAACGAACCATGGGCGAAGATGTGAACACCCCCAACCCTCGCAAGAATTCTGAGGTTTCCACCGACACCGCCTCCAATGCTTACCACGTCTGGACGGGGGCTGACGAAGGCGTGTACATGTCTCGCTCGACCGATTCAGGAGAGACATGGGAGCAAGAAAGCATCCGCATTTCCCCCGCCGGCGTTATTTCGTCGGTGTTCCCNCAAACNGATGCGGGCGACCCCGGGCGTATCGCCATCACTTACTTGGGCAGCGAAAACGGCGAGATGCTCAATCAATCAGACATCGACGGCAACCCGTGGGATGGCAACGCACACTACGCCCCCAACAACGCCACCTATCATCTCTACATCACCTACAGCCTGAACGCCCTTGATGACGAGCCCATTTTCCACACCTACCGAGTAACCGACGACCCTGTTCAGCGAGGCTCCATTTGCTTGAATTCAGGTGATTGCCGAGATATCGGGGGTTCAAACCGCAACCTGCTTGATTTCAACGACCTTCACATCGACCGCGAAGGGCGCGTTTACGTCGCCTTTGCCGACGGTTGTACTGGGGAATGCACCACCAAGGAAGGTGCGAGCGCCGAAGACTCTCGAGACGGGCGCGGCGCTGTGTACTACCTCGCTGCAGGACCAAGCCTGCTTGAGGAATTCGGCACCATGGCCCCGATCATGCAATGAAGCGCTTCAAGCAAAGATGCGGGCTCGGAGTTTTCGCAAACTCAGTCGCACACCAAGCAAGGCTTTGCGCAAGGCGGACAAGCGCACGGGCTGTGTGAAGACATCGCCTGAGCGTCGAACGATTTCATTGAGAATAGAAGTGTAGGCATCCGCCATGATTTCGGGTTGAACCCGTGCTCGTCCGCCCAAGTAGCCAAACAACTGGTTGGCCGAGGATTGATGTCGCTTGATGACCTCAACATATTCCACGATGAAGCCTTTCCACGCCAGNGTGTTGGCAATGTTGCCAGAGCGTAGCATCTCGGTCGTTATGTTGTGGGACGCCAAGATGTCCAGCGGGAGGTAAATTCGTCCCCGTTCCATGTCCTCGTTAATGTCTCGCAGGACATTGATGAGTTGCATTTGGATGCCGAGGTCAATGGCGTGGAGGCGAGCTGCTCGGTCTTCGTAGCCATAGATTTCAATCAAGATAAGGCCGACTGCAGAGGCGACCTTGTAGCAGTAGGAGCGAAGTTCGTCCCATGTTTTGTTGGCCACGGGGTAGAGGTCATCCTCCATCCCTTCGATGACGGTTTCAAAATCGTGGAGTTTGATGGGGTAGCGGTCAAAGACGTCTTGGAGTGCGATAAAGATGGGATGGTCGTCAACCGTGATGCGTTGTTCGGTGGCTTCATGGAGTTTGAGGCGAATGTCAACCAGAGCCATCATCCGCCTTCGGTGCTCATCGGGGGAAAGCGAGGGCGAGGCTCCAGCGTGAATTTCGGAAACGATTTGCTGTCGCTCATCTGTGGCCAGTCGCAACTCATGGGTCTCNAGGATGGTGGGTTCTTCATCACCGTCAACGATGTCATCCACCCATCGGCAGAGGGCATAGACAGCATGAACCGCTCGTCGCTTGTCCGTTTGGAGCGCACTAAACGAGGAATAGAACGTTGTTGAGGCGTTGCGACAGACCGTTTCGCAATAGGCATAAGCCCGGTCAAGATTACGCTGCTCCATCGTATACCCTCACGCAGATGTTGGGGTTCCGGTGGACGGTTCTTTTGAGGTTTTGTTCAGTGCGGCACGGCCCTGCTTGGAGCGTTTACGGCTCTCGAACCACGTGTCAACACCGTTCCAGTCAGGAATGATGCCGAGGCTGTCAAGCAGCAACTTGCTGCTGATGCGAGCGGATTCGTAAATCACGGGCAGTCCACTTCCAGGGTGTGTTCCGCCGCCGACGAGGTAGAGATTGTTGATCTCGTCAAACTGGTTCTTTGGTCGGCGCCAGAGCATTTGGTCAAGCCCGTGGGCCAAATTGAACACGGCTCCTCGGTAGCAATGGTCGCCCCAATCTTCGGGCGTGATGACCATCTCGGTCACGATGTGGTCGCGCAGGTTCTCAAAGCCCAACTTGGATTCAATTTGCTCGAGAATACGGTCGCGGTAAGCGTCCTTTTCCTTATCCCAATCGATGTTCTCGTGGACGTGGGAAACCGGCACGAGGGCATAGACGGTTGAGCAACCATCAGGGGCCAAACTCGGGTCCACCACGCAGGCGTTTTGAACATAGACCGAGGGATCATCCCAGGTCAACTTGTGGTTCTTCTCGATGTCCTCAAGATTTTGTTCGTAATTTGACGAGGCGTAGATTTGGTGGTGAGGGAGGTCTTCGTAGACCTTGTCAATGCCGAGATAGAGCATGAAGGTTGAACAGGAATACTTCTTCTTGTCGAGTTTCTTATTGCTCCACTTCTTTCGAACCTTGTCGGGGAATAATTGCGTCATGCCGTTAGCGAAATCGGCATTCATGACCACCTTGTCGGCAAAGAATTCGCCTTGGGCCGTACGCACACCTTTGATGGTCTTGCCTTCCATGATGACGGATTCCACAGCTTCGTTCATCCGGAAGGTGACGCCGAGGTCTTTGGCGATGCTGGCCATGCGTTCGCTGACGCTGCCCAGTCCGCCCATGGGGTGGAAAATACCGTACTCGTACTCGAGGAAAGCGAGCATGGTGAAGAGGCTGGGGCAGTTGAACGGCGACATGCCGAGGTACTTGGTTTGGAAGGACATGGCGAGCATGAGTCGGTCATCGTCGAAGAGTTTCATCAGGTCGCCCGCAACCGAACGATGAGGTCGAAGCACGCTGGTGACTCGCACCGCACGCTTGGACAAAAGGTCTGAAGGTCCGAACCATGGTTCCTGAAGGCAGGCCTTGGATTTCTCTAATTTTCGTCGGTTGTCAACCACATACCGGCGGAAGGCGTTGGCGTTTCCATCGCCGGAGAGTCCACGGATTCGTTCGGTCATGTCGTCAAGGTCGCTGGTGCAGTCCAGTTGCCCACCCTGTCCGAAAATAAGGCGGTAGTTGAGGTCCAATTTGTGGAGGTTCAATTCTTCGTGAGCGTCCATGCCGATGGCCTTGAAGATGTCCTCAATCACTTCTGGGTAGTGGAAAAATGTGGGCCCCAGGTCAAACTTGAAGCCCTCTCGGTCGAAGACCTTGTTTCGGCCTCCAACAGCAGAAGAGCGCTCGAAGACGGTGACGTCAATGCCAGATTTTGCCAACAAGAGGGACGAAGCCAGTCCGCCTGGACCGGCACCGATGATTGCAACTTTTGGACGAGCACTTCCTGCCATACCCACCTCTCGCTCATTGAGCATATAAAGGGCGGTTTATGTCCTAAAAATTTCTCAAAAAATAACATCTCAAGATCCTGCTTGAACGATGCTATGAGGGTCAATCAAAACGGAGAATTCGTCCAAATAAGGGCCCATGGAACTGATTAAATCCACATCGGGGTGGCCTTTGAGCACCATGCCGTCCATGTACATCAGGGAACGAATGATGGGAAACGCCTCTTCACCGAACGCACATCCTGCAAGAACGGCGGCTTTGACGGTCTTCATCATCTGTTCTGTCAACGAGACTTCACTGACCGATGTTCCCACAAAGCCATCGTAGAGTTCGGTCATGGAATCATAGTATGTTTGGAGCGTTTTGCCTTCCGGCCGAACAGCCGCCATGGTGAGCATGGCGTCAAAGGCATTCTTGAGGTCGCCCTTGGCAAGGAAATAGAAGAATCCAAACAACGCATTGCGAACATGTTCTGGAGCATTACATATGGCTCCGGTGTCGATAAAGTGGAAGTTTCCTTCGTCGTCCATCATCGCATTGCCGGGATGGAGGTCGCCGTGGAAGGTCCCAACGCCGAACATAAAGGCCCCGTGGATTCGGAAGAGTTCGAGCATGTCGGGCCACGTAAGGGTGTTGTTTTCGAGGTGCTTTTCTAGGGTAGGGTGGGTGATTTCCTCCATCACCAAGATCTGCTGATTGGACAGCTCCTCCCACATTTTCGGAAATTTGAGTTTGGGCATCGGAAAGTGTGCTTCAATGGCCTTGGACTTGGCAATGAGTTGGTTTCGTCCATCGATTTCGTTGAGAAGGTTCAGTTCACGCAAGGTGTAATCCTCGATATGGGCCAAGAGACCGATAGGGTTGCCAACCTTACGCAGTCGTGGGTTGAAGAACAGGCCCATACGGATCCAGCGCTTCATTCGCCGGACATCTCTTCGGAAGGAGGCCTCAAAGTCCGCTTTGATGATCTTCACAACGACCTTGGTCCCGTCTTTGAGAACGGCGCGATGGATTTGCCCGATGCTCGCTGCAGCGAAGGGTTTTGACTCAAAATGCTGGAAATGGTCAAGGAAATCTGCTGGCGCAAAGCGTTTCAGGAGTTTTTGTGTGTCTTCTTCTGGGATGGTGGCGGCTCGGCTGTACAATCGTTGCAGTTCAATGCAACGCTGAGGGTCAACCAAATCGGGACGCAAGGCGAAAATCTGGCCGAGTTTGACCGCCAGCAGGCCCATGGATTGGATGGCGTCGATGTCCACCGGCTTCTTGCCCTTGATTTGCCGGAAGAACCGCAAAAAGGTGACGAGTTTCATGGCGTCACCCGCTCAATCGACCAGTTCAATGGTGTTCAGTTCATGGCGGTGGATGAGGTAGCGCCACAAGTCGTCCTTGTCGCCGCTCCCATCGATGCGCTGAATGACGACACTCGCTTCTTTGGCAAAACGGGTTGATAGCGCACCTTCGATGATGCCATCGTCCATTTCCCACATCGGGAGGGCATCAGGGTCCTCAACCGGCGGGTGATTCAAGCCGACAACCACGTGGAATTGGGGGTCAACATCGTACTGGAGCAAGCCAAGACCGGCGTGCTCCCACCAGTCCATCATCTCGTCTAAGAACTCGATATCATTTTCTATAGAACGAAGTGAAAAGGCGATTTCTTGGCCGACACGGTTGCCGATTTGCCTCAGCATCCGACTGATGTCAATACCCAACACCTTGAGATTGGAGAGTTTCCCTTCAGTGAGTCGCATTCGAGCTTCGTTCACTTCGTTTCCAGCGGCAAAGAACGCCTCGGGGTCGAACGGGGTGTCTTCCTCGGGGAGTTGACCGTCAAACCCAAGGGCGACGGAGACGTTCTTCAGGAAGGAGCCTTCACCGATGGTCAATCGCAGCGGGTCGTTGATTTGGTTCTCTGTGAAGCGAGCACGGGCGGTCGCCAATGGAACAGCGCCTTCCCAGATGGCATCAATGAGGTGAAGGTGTGCTTGAGTAAAGGGGCCGGATTCAATGATGAGCGCAGCGTCTTCCTTGCCTCGGCCAACCGGGTTGTCTTCGATGTTGAGGTATTGGATGGCTTCTGATTGGTCTTGAACGAACCCGAGTGAATCGAGTTCATCTGAATGACGAACATCAATGCTGCTGTCAAGTTTGTCAAAGAATCGCAAGGTTCGCCCATCAAGGTGGGTGATGATTTGGACCACAACGCCCCGGACGGCAGCGGTGTTGACAGCTTCCAAAGCATCCGGACTTCGACAGAGATGGAGGATGCCAAATTGGCCGAGCAGGAGGATCAAACGTTCCTCGGCCTCGTTGGCCATTTTTTGGAGTCGGTTGTAGATGTGCGTCCTCTCCTTGAGGACAGCGAAGCGGGGGTCGTCGATGTCACGGCGTTGTTTCTCGTAGGAAGCATCGGTCTCTGTGATGCCCTTTGACAACTCCTCAAAACCATCAACGAGGCGGTCGAGTTGCTGTTTGCGAGATTGGATGATGTGTTCCATCGCCTCGTTGATGCGAAGGCTGGAAAAGAGCATGGGTCGATCGGCGGTGGCCGTAACAATGCCCATCTCTTGCAGTCGTGACAGACTATTGTAGGCGTCGAGGCGAGTGGTGTTGAGTTCCTTCGCCAGTTCGGAGGCTTTCATTTTGGGACGAGATCCGAGGATCATGATGGAGCGGACTTCTCGTTCGTTCAGTCCTGCTTCCAGGAGCAACTCATTCCACATCAATCATCACCCCTGACCTTGGAAATGTCGGCCAAAATACGGGCGACATGGCGGCGAGGACGGAACAACCAGTCGTAGACATAACGAATGGTGTTGTCAGGGCCGATTAAGAACGAAGATTTTGCAGGGAACTGACCGAGATGAAGTGGTACATTGAACTGCTTTCCAACGGTTCGTTCAGGGTCGGCCAAAAGGGGGAAGGGAAGGTCGCCAAGCGAGGCCTTGAATCCAGCCAACTCCTCTCGTGTTCCCGGGCCAATACCCACGATGGAACAACCCACGGATGCAAACAAATCGTGCTGTTCCTTGAAGGTCAGGCAACCTCGTTTGCAGGTTGGGGAATTGTTGCGGGAATAGAAGAACACAATGCGCCACGTCCCGTCGAGGGACGAGCTGTCAAAGACCTCTCCTTCTTCATTTTCAAGAGCGAAACTTGGTGCCTGTTGGCCGACGATATTGACTTTCATGTTCAGGCCTCAGTTGGGAAGAATATGGCCCATTCGAGCCCCTTTGGTTTGCATGTAATGACGGTTTTGGGCGCATTGGCCGACGATGATGGGGATGCGGTTGGATACCTCAATGCCGTGGTCCATGAGCTGGTTTCGCTTGTCGGGATTGTTCGTGGCTAACTCCACGGAAGAGACGCCCATGGTGTAGAGCATCTCAGCGGCGAAGTCGTACTTGCGTGCGTCAGCGGGTAGGCCGAGGGCGAGGTTGGCATCTAGGGTGTCGAGGCCGGTGTCTTGCAGTGCGTAGGCTTGCATCTTGGCGTACAGTCCAATGCCCCTTCCTTCTTGGCGCATGTAAGCGATGGCGCCCTTGCCTCGGGCCTGGATGGCTTTCATCGAGGCATGGAGCTGGGGTCCACAGTCGCAGCGTAGTGAGTGGAAGGCATCTCCTGTTAGGCACTCCGAGTGAATGCGGACGAGTGGAGAGCCAACGCTTAGGTCTCCCAAATACAACACGCAGTGCTCTTCACCGCCCACCGGATCACGGAACGCACGAATGCGAAAATCACCAAATTTCGTGGGCAATATGGCATCCGCTTCGGGAGTGTTATCTTGAGAGAAAATGGGGGCTCTTTCCATGTTACAAAATCCGTTGAGTTTGTATATAAACACTCGTCTTTTCCTTCCTAGGGCGTAAACCGCTCTTGATATACTCGGTCGCTAACAATCATCCCATGCCGTCGTTACTTTGTGACCTTGGAGTGGCAGCCAGGGTCGTTCGCGACGGCAAAATACTCCTTGTTCAGGAAGCCTCAGGAACCTATCAAGGAAAGTGGGGTCTGCCCAAAGGCCATGTGGATCCCGGTGAGAGTCCAGAAGCAGCTGCACTGCGAGAACTNAACGAAGAAACGGGCTATTCAGGCTCGGTCATGGGGTTGGTCGGCGTACGTACCGCCTTGCGCAAAGACCACCCAGCGGTGTTTTTGTGTTATGATGTTCATGTCGAAGGCCATCATCAATCCGCCGCCACCGACGAAATTTCGTCCACGTCGTGGTTCTCATTGACCGGACTTGGTGCCGTGGATTGGATTTCAGAAACCATGCAGCAACTCGCAGTTGACGGGCTAACCGACCGCATTGTTCTTCGAAACCACGCTGGCTTGACCCATCGTAAGACGCCTTACGCTGTTTACCGCAGCAGCATGTCCTCCACACTTCGCTCCGGGGGTGAACATTGATGATTCCCAGCAGCCGAGTTCAAATTCACGGTGTACCAAACGAGGCCGGTGATGTGGTCGTCTATTGGATGACCACTGCACGTCGTGCTCATTGGAACCACGCTCTTGAGCACGCTATTGCCCTTGCAGAAGAACACGCCCTTCCTCTGGTGGTTATCGAGTGTCTTGCCCTTCAGCACCGTTGGGCCAACGACAGAATCTCGACTTTTGTTCTCCAGGGCATGGTGGACAATCGAACCGCCTTTTCTGGCAGCAATGTCACCTACATTCCATATGTGGAAACCAGGAAGAAGGAAGCATCTGGGCTCCTCAAAGCGTGGTTGGAACACGCCCGCCTTTGTGTGATTGATGACTACCCCACATATTATCCAAAACATGTGCTTGACGTTGCCCTCTCCGTCATCCCATGCGAAATCCACGTGGTGGATTCAAACGGCTTCATGGCCATGCGTGCTCAAGGCAGGGACTTCTCCACGGCCTACTCTCTTCGTCGGCATTTGCACAAGACCATCCGTGAACACATGCATGAATTCCCTCATCGTCGCCCACTCGAGTTGGCAACGAACCTCCCTGATTTTGACATGGCCGTAGCGAAGGCAATTTTTGCACAAACAAATACACCGATGACGCCCTATGAGTTCCTTTGGCGAGTTTCCGAAGGAGGAGATTTCGGCCAGGAGGCGCTTTCCACGCTCCGAATAGACCACGAGGTCCATCCCGTCATCGGGAAGCGTGGAGGCTATGTTGAGGGGCGACGCAGGTGGAAGGAATTCTTCGCTGACCGCCTGCAAGCCTATCTTGAGAAGCGAAACGAGCCGCAAGAGCGAGGTGCGAGCGGCCTTTCGCCCTGGCTCCATTTTGGTCATATCAGCGTCCATGCCATTTTGCACGACATCTTCACGCATCATCGGTGGGACGTGAGCATGGTCAACGCACCCAATGACGGCCGCCGCCGTGGATGGTGGGGCCTGCCCGAACCTGTGGAAGCATTCCTCGACCAAATCATCACGTGGCGAGACATCGGCTTCATTCATTGCGCCATGGTGGAAAACCACACCGACTACGACTCGCTCCCCGAGTGGGCAAAAACGACGCTTGCCGAGCACGCCGATGACGAGCGCCCCTACCTTTACACGCTTGAGGAATTGGAAACCGCTTCAACCCACGACCCCCTATGGAACGCAGCCCAAAACCAACTTCGTCATGAGGGCATCATTCACAATTACCTCCGCATGTTGTGGGGGAAGAAAATCCTCGAGTGGTCCCCTGACCCTGAAACGGCCATGGAGTGGATGATCATCCTCAACGACAAATGGGCGCTTGATGGCCGTGACCCCAATTCCTACACCGGCATCGGATGGGTGATGGGCAAATTCGACAGAGGCTGGACCGAGCGCGCTGTTTACGGAAAGATTCGCTGCATGACAAGCGCTTCCACTGCTCGGAAATTCAAGACCAAGGGTTATGTTGAGAAATACAACGCCCTCAGTGAACCCTCCACCGCTCTTGGTTCAGGTCCTTCGTTCTATTCAGCCCACCAATGAGGAGTTGTCATGCCCGTCTACCAACACATTGCTGCCTACGATGCTGCGGTGGAGGATGTTTGGGCGTGGTACGACAGCCCCGGTGCCTTCCGTCGCATCATGCCCGAATGGGAAGGCATTCGTCCGGTTCAAGCCGGTGCGCTCGTGAACGGTGCCAAAACGAAATTCCGCGTCCAACTCGGACCGCTCCGCCCGATGTGGGTCGCCCGTCATTACGATGTGGTTCCCGGTGAGGTGTTTAACGACGTGATGGAAAAGGGCCCGTTTGGGGCATGGGACCATGAACACCGCTTCGTTTCTACGGGAAGCGATACCAGCGAAATTCACGACACGATTCAGTGGAAACTGCCCTTTCATCCCCTCACATTCTGGACAGCACCGTTCACGGTGAAGGGTCGTATGAAGCAGATGTTTGCCTACCGTACACTACGGGTGCAAGAGGACCTGAAACGCATTGCAATGTACGCTCACCAACCCAAACAAAAGGTCCTCATCAGCGGCTCAACCGGCCTCATTGGCATGCAACTCACCGCCTTCCTCCAAGCAGCAGGGCACGAGGTGGTTCGACTTGTTCGGCCCTCTACCAAATTGCCCTCGGATGTCCAACACGAGGCTTCTGTCGTATGGAACGACCAAACGGGCGAGGTCTTGGAGGGGAGCATGGAAGGCTTTGACACGGTGATTCATCTTGCCGGGGCAGGGATTGGCGATAAGCGATGGAACGCCAAACGTAAAGCCCTCATCGAATCAAGCCGGACGGTGCCCACCAAGCAACTTGTCGACCTCTTTAGCCGCCTTGAACAACCACCGAAGACCTTCTTGTGCGCTTCAGCAGTGGGCATTTACGGAAATAGAGGTGAGGAAAANCTGAGCGAGGATTCGCCTCCCGGCGAGAATTTCTTGGCGACGACATGCCTCAACTGGGAAGCCGCCGGCGCACCAGCCAAAGAAGCAGGTATCCGAACCGCTTGGATTCGCACCGGAATTGTGACCACGCCGATGGGNGGGGCATTGCAGAAACTCCTGCTCCCTTCACAACTCGGCGCCGGCGGTCCCGCCGGCGGTGGTCGCCAGTACTATTCTTGGATTTCATTGGACGACCAAATTTACGCCACCTATCACCTGATGATGAACGATTCCTGCCATGGCGCTTACAATTTCACTGCGCCCGAACCGGTCACGCAAAAGCAGTATGCCAAGGTGTTGGGACGAGTTTTGCGTCGCCCTGCCTTCGCACCGGCTCCCGGATTTATGCTGAAATTGATGCTTGGGGAAATGGCGCAATCCTTGGTGCTCGACGGCCAGCGGGTCTTCCCGAATCGCCTTCTTGAAAGCGGCTATGTATTTCAGCACAATGACCTCGAGAGTTGCCTTCGTCAATGCCTTGGAAAGCAGCGATTATCCTGAAATCCCAAAGGACCCGCGCAGGCGTTCTCTTGATAATCCAAATGCTCATCAGCGCTCATGGCCGGTCGAGTCGCCATTGTGCTTTTCCTCGGCCTCGCGTTGCTTCATTTACCCCTCGCCAGTGCTGATGACTCTCCTGCGAGCGCCAATGGATTGACCGATGGTGTGTCGTCCAGTGGCTATGTTTGCGACCCCAACGGGTGTTCGCCAACCGACAAACGAGACTACTGGAAAATCCAAGGAAAAATGGGTGATATCGTTCAAGTCACCTTTTCTGGAAGCATGAGTAATGCGGCTTGGTGGTGCCCAGGTGATGGATGGGAAGGCACGTTCACCATGGGCTCTGTTTCGCAGAACGTGGATGATGGTTCACCCACATCCACGCTTTCAACCACGCTTTCCACAGCTGGTGAAATCCTGCTCAAGGTCGAGGGCAAGGATTCGTGGTGCCATGACGGGTTCGATTACACGCTCACGCCCTCCATCGACAAGACCAACCGAGATTCGGACGAAGACGGCTTTATCGACACCGAAGATGATTGTACCTTATTGGTGGGAACCTCCACAAATGACCGCAAAGGTTGCACAGATTCCGATGGTGATGGCTGGTCTGACCCTGACAGCGGATGGGGCGTTCAAAACGGCGCAGATGCCTTTGCAAGCGAATCCTCACAATGGCTGGATTCCGATAACGATGGCTACGGCGACAATCTTGAGGGTTACCAGGGCGACCACTGTCAATTCAGCCGAGGCTACTCCACCTCTGACCGATTTGGTTGCGTGGATTCCGACGGCGATTCGTATTCTGACCCCGATCCCGGCGGCTTGAACGGCTACGAGGCTTGGTTCGCCCACCCCGCTGGTAAGGCTGACGCCTTCGCTTACGACGTCTCGCAGTGGAACGATACCGACGAGGACGGTTTTGGTGATAATTGGGATGACCCGGCCCTCAACGACACGCGATTGCTTTGGGACATCGGGCAATTTGTTGACAATGCAACCCAACCCGATGCTTGCCCCTTCATCCGAGGCTTCTCCACCGCTGACCGCTACGGTTGTGTTGACACCGATATGGACGCCTACTCCGACGGTGATGAAAACTGGACCATTGACAACGGCTCCGATGCCTTCCCGCTCGAGCCTACCCAGTGGTTGGACACCGACCGGGACGGGTGGGGCGATAACCAAACCATCGGCGCCCAGCGCATCGATGATTTCCCATTCAATCCGACGCAATGGCGCGACACCGATGATGATGGCTGGGGCGATAACCAAACCTATGGCGCCACTCAAATCGATGACTTTCCCTTCGTTCCCTCGCAGTTCAGGGACTCCGATGGGGACGGTTACGGTGACAATCTCACCGGCTTTGAGGGGGATGTCTGCGTAGATTCAACCCCCGAAGAGGTCGATTCCGGATGGATCAGCCGATTTGACCGCTTGGGCTGCCGAGACGTTGACCGGGACGGCTATTCTGACCCGACAGAACTCTGGATTGCCCACCCTTCGGGCTTTGCCGACGCCTTCCCCGATGACCCTTCCCAATGGCACGACACCGATGGAGATGGTTATGGCGACAACGAGGAGTATTTCGACGGTCAAACATGGAGAGCATCCTATCGTTCGGATGGATGCCGCACCACCATGGGTGAATCCACGTTTGACCGCTGGGGCTGCCCCGACGGCGATGGTGATGGCTGGTCTGACCCAACCTCCTATTGGTTGGCCAGCCCGGGAGGTTCAGGCGATGCTTGGCCCGATGACCCATCTCAATGGCATGATTCCGACGGTGATGGCCGAGGCGACAACCCAAGAGGGACTACGGCCGATGTTTGCCCGTCGGTCGCCGGAACATCGGTAGGGCCTTCTGCGGGCGGTGACCGCTGGGGCTGCAAGGATACCGACGGCGATGGTTGGTCGGACCTCGGTGATGCATTCATTCACGAGCCAACGCAATGGCGAGATTCCGACGGCGATGGTTTTGGAGACCGTCAGGCCGGCCATCAAGGTGATGCCTGTCCGGAGATGCGTGGCACCTCGCTCTTGGACCGTTTAGGCTGCCGGGACACCGACGGTGATGGGTGGTCCGACCCGACCGATGCTTGGCCCGCCCATCCATTCGGCATGGGCGACGCCTTCCCCACCGAGTCTCTGCAGTGGATGGATTCCGATGAAGACGGGTTCGGTGACCTTCCGCTGGGTGCCTTCCGAGACGACTGTCCAAACCAGGCGGGTTCCTCGATAAGAGACGTTCAGGGATGCCCAGACAATAACGGCGATGGTTGGTCCGATACCTATGGTGAATTTGCCGCCGCCATCGCCATCATGGGCGAAGACCCGGCCGCTTCATGGTTGACCTATGCGGTCATCAGTGCAGGCTTCTTGCTGGGGGCTATCGCCGCCTTCTTCGTGCGAGGTAGCCGGCGCCGAAGCGCCATGTTTGAGCAATTCATGCAAGAGAAGGAAACCGAACTCATGAACGCCCCTGGCATCGGTGAAACGGTTCCTGAACTGATTCCTTTGGACCAATTGCCGCCCTTGCCTGCAGCCATGGAAGGTGATGTTGATGCGTGAGGCCACGAATCGTCTGCCAACGGTCCTTGTCGGCCTTCTGATGGTCTGCCTGTTGTTGCCGTTGCCGGCCGGTGCTGAACTGAGTGCGGAGGAGCAACTGGCCGAGGAAGGCCTGACTTTGCTCGCGTTGCGAAACGACACCATCGACACCAACCAAGACGGTGATATCGACGCAGTTCGTGTCGTAGTCGTCCTCAATTCGACCGCTGCTTCCAACGACCTAATCGTCAAATTGCGAGGTCTGCACAAGGAGCGCGAAGTCCTCGAGACGCAGGAAATCTCCTTCCAAGGCCAAACGAACATCACGCTCGTCTACGATGCATGGTCAAAGGGTGAGCACGTTCTTCGCCTGGATTTCTTTGATGAAAACGGGGATTTCATCGCTTCTTATCCGCTTCCAACCTTCATGCTCACGCCTTCGCTGGATGTTCCTCGGGTGGCGCTTCAGCTCAATGCAGGCGATGGACTTCAAACCGGTGAGACCTGTGAAATCGTACGAGAATTCGCTGACGAAACAGGTCCGCGGTACGGTGAAACTGGCGTCCGAACCTTCACCGGCGCTCCATTCAGCGTCTTGGACACCCATGGCGTGTTGGATTGCTCTTCGTGGCCGGCCGGTGCTTACGAACTCAAGGAGACCTACCGAAACGGGCTTGGGCAAACGGCCGAGACCACGTTGAATTTCACCATCAACAACCGCCCTGCACCTGATTTCTCGCTCTCGGTTTCGGGCCATCAAAACGCCACCGACACGCCTTGCATGGTGCGTATGTTGCTCGATGACGGTCGCTCTGAAGCAGGTTTGACCAAGGTTTGGTCGCTGAAAGGTCAGGTCATTGAAGGAGCGAACGGAAGCAGCTTTGACTGCTCGGCACTTCCAGCCGGAGCGCACCTCATCACCCTCGAGGTCGTTACAGAGAAGATGATCTCCTCCATTGAAGGCGCTAACCTCATCCGCCTCCCTGCAGCCGATTTGACGGCCAATGAGACGGCAAGCCTCCCCTCGTCCTCGCTTGGAATGGACACGCCAACTGAATCCGTTGGGTGGCTCTCCATCAGCGTCTTGGCGCTCTTCGTTTCCATCGTGGTCTTTGTCGTCTTGGTACGAAATAAGGAGCCAGAGGCCCTCGAACTTCCCTCCATTGGACCCACGCCTCAGGTGTTGGCCGATGGTTCCCCCGACACCCAAGGTCTGCCGACCACCCTCGACGACCAAGGCGTGCTGTGGCGTCAACACCCCGGTGGAGAGGTCGATTGGTGGGACCAAGAGTGGAGCATTTGGCACAGGTGGGAATAGATGGACTGGCTAGGTTATATTTTGATGGCCGTCGGCGGTCTCGTTGCTGTTGTTCTTCTTCGTCTGGTCTACGTTTGGTACACTCGAATCCGGCCGCTTCAGCCCTCCCTTGACCTCGAGTGGGCAGCCGATTGTGAGCACCTGACCACAGCCACGGTTGAGGGCTCAAAAATCACCTTCCACATGGTTCGTGATTTTACTTGGCGCACCACCCGAGACCGCGATGAAAACTGGGCGGAGAACGTCGAAGTTGACGCTGATGATTTGAAGCATATCTGGTTCATGGTCGACCACTTTCACTCCCTGAAAGGTCTTGCTCATACCTACTTGACCTTCGAGTTTGGCAACGGGACATGTCTTTCGTTTTCCTTTGAAACACGTCGTGAGAAAAACGAGCGCTACCATCCTTGGGATGGGATGTGGCGCGCTTACGAACTCTACCTCTTGGTTGGGTTTGAGCGAGACGTGACCGGTTTGCGAACGCACGGACGGGGCAACAAGGATTACATGTTCCGAGCCATAACACCGCCCGGCAAAGACAAGGAGTTGCTGTTTGGAATGATCAAGAAGCTCAACGATTTGGCCGTCAACCCGGAATGGTATCACTCGTTGTTGACCACCTGCAACACCTCCATTGTCCAAATCGTCAACAGAGTAACGCCCGGACGGATTCCTTTCCTGTGGCGTAACTTCCTACCAGGCTACACGCCAAAAGCCGCCTTCCGCCTCAAACTCATCGAGGATTGGGGAGGTTTCGATACCACCTTGGAGAAGGCCAGAATCGACCGTCGTGCCCAAGAATGGGACGGCAAGAAAGACTATTCTGCGATGCTCAGGTCGTTTCTTCCGCCTTCGCCGAAGGACGACGCATGATGAGCATGAGCCGACCCTGNGTGTAATGCACCTGCATGGTTGAGGATGTTGCGAGGTTGTGCAAGCCTCTGGAACCCATGCTCAGCGTTTCGTTTTCCAAGCCGTATTTGGCGCCTGAAAGGGTGATTCCTGCGGCGGTTGGCACGCTGAACAATGAGAAGTTTTGCCCCATGTCAATTTCTATAGAATGATGTCTTCCGGGAAGAAGAAAGTGGTAAACATGCTCCTCGTCCACGCATTGAATGTCCATATTTGTGGCAGCGCAGCACAGAAGGTTCGCCCACTCATGTTCACGGTCACCTCCCGTCGCACCGATGACGATGCACGATGAATGGCCTC
>FUFK010037654.1_pt1 | contig 30164 bp, 28 predicted proteins | sample 1021851 | NCBI WGS metagenome assembly FUFK01 (sample SAMEA51879418, study PRJEB19060) | metagenome | reverse complement strand
GTTTTTTCGCTCACTGTTTGAACTCTTGCAGAATAATCAACATGTGTAATTGCAGGAAGGGAGGATCTTGAAATATTAAGTTTTTCTATCCCAAAAAGCTTTTCTTGCTCTTTTGTCATTGTCTTACAAAGTTCATTTTTAACAGGGGCAACTAATAACATATATGGGCTCTTAACATCAATTTCAAATTGGTTAGATACATCTTCTTCTAATACAGAGGGAGCAAAAGGTCGAAAACTTTCTCGATATTTTATTTTTAGATTCATAACACTTTGCATCTCTTGATTACGAGCATCTCCAATAATTGATCTTCCTCCTAATGCTCTGGGCCCAAACTCCATAGCATCATTAAACCAACCAATAACCTTACCTTCATCAAGAAAGCGAGCAAGTTTCTCAAAAAGTTCTGTATCTTCTAATTGATGAAAAGGAGACTTAATTTGATTTAAATAACTGATAATTTCTGTATTAGAAAATTTGCATCCTAGATAAGTTCCTTTCATAGAATCATTAGGATTTATGAGTCTTGGTTTTTTATAATATTCATGCCAAGCTAAAAGTGCTGCTCCTAATGAAGAACCGGCATCTCCGCTTGCAGGTTGAATCCAAATTTCATCAAAGATTTTTTCTCTCAGTAACTTTCCATTGGCAACGCAATTTAATGCAACACCACCTGATAAACATAGATTCTTTAGACCAGATTCTTTTTGAAGAGATCTTGCAATTTTAATAACTATTTCTTCTGTAACAACCTGAATTGATGCTGCTAAATCCATATGAAATTGAGTGAGCTCCTCTTCTGGAGTTCTTGGCTTTGATCCAAATAATTTATGGAACTTTCTACTAGTCATTCTGAATCCACGATGATACTTGAAAAAAGTAATATTTAACCTGAAAGTGCCATCATCTTTAATATCAATAAGATTTTCTTTAATTTCCTTTACATATTTAGGTTCCCCGTAAGGGGCTAGACCCATTAATTTATATTCGCCTGAATTAACTTTAAAACCACAGTAATAAGTGAATGCTGAATAAAGGAGTCCCAATGAATGAGGGAAACTGATCTCCCAAATAGGTCTTATACTAGAATCTTTGCCGATCCATGTAGACGTAGTTGCCCACTCACCTACACCATCCATACAAAGGACAACAGCCTCTTTAAATGGGCTAGGATAAAAAGCAGCGGCAGCATGAGATTGGTGGTGTTCTGAGAACAAAAAACCTGGAAGAAAAGGTTTTTTATTTGGCACAAGTTCTTTTTGAAGGTATCTAAATTTCTTCTTGAGTTCAGATTTGATAAATAATTTGTCTTTCAACCAAACTTTCATAGCTGCGACAAATGAACGTAGTCCTCTTGGAGCAGCACCTAGATATGTTTCTAATAACCTCTCAAAAGTTAGAAGAGGTTTTTCATAGTAAATAATCTTCTCAATATCTCTTAAATCAATATTATGAGATTTAAGGCAGTACCGAATTGCATTTATTGGAAATCTTGAATCATGCTTCTTTCTTGTAAATCTCTCTTCTTGTACTGCGGCAACTATATTGCCATCACGAATAAGTGTAGCTGCACTATCGTGATAAAAACATGAAATTCCTAAAACAAATTGAGAAGAAATTGTCTTGATCAAATAAATCTAATTATTCCAAAAGAGAACTCATATTTAAATAAAATTAATTAATTATTAATTAATTGTTAAAAATTTTTAAAAGGTTAAAAAATAATTCTTTATATTTATAAAAATTATGAATTGTAGAAAATTAAAAAAGATCCAAAAAGTCTTCTTGCTAATTTGTTTCGAAATGTAGTTGGCTTAAGTCTTACAAATATTCTTTTTAATTTATTAGATAAAGAGTTACCTTTTCTTAACGAACAAAAATAGTAAGAACTGATATCAACTGTATTAGTAAAATATTGATTCAAATTCAATTTGTACCATTTAAAGCTTTCATAAAAAATTCCATTATTAAAATATTACTTTATTAGTAAAAATTTTTTCTTACCTTTCAAATTTACTGATTTGGAACTAAAACTACCTAGTCTTAAATTAGCTGCAAGCTTTAAATATACGTCAATTAAAAAAGATTTTTTGGGTAAATAATGAATTAATGGCAATTTTAAGTGTGGTTCTATAATTATTTCTTTTGTGGGGAATCCAGCTATTAAAACTCCTCCTTTTTTTAAAGAAGATCTTATCTGATCAAAAATTCTTTTTTTTCCCTCTTTGTGCTCATAAACTTGATTAGCAATAACAATATCAAATTTATTTTCAAAATGAAATTCCTGGTAAGGTATTATTTTTTTTATATCTGATTTAGGAGCATTTCTTTTTGCAAATTCTAGATCTTTATTATTAGAATATTAGTCAACCCCAAATAGTTTTTCACCAATCTTCTTTTTTTCTAATCTTTTTAAAAGATTTGCCTTTCCGCAACCAAAATCCAATTTTTCAGCTTTTTTTAAAAAATTATTATCTTTTTCTAAAAGATTCTCTAAAATAGAAATCACAAGTTGATATCCATCTTCATGAATTTTTTGAGAATTATGCATTAATTATTCTAATAAAAATTTACCTCACTATAACAGGGCTAAATTATCGGATATAAAATTGTTTTAATAAAATTTAGCCATTTTTTATTAATTTTTCTTATAAATAATTAAATAGTAAATGAAAAAATTAAAGTCATTAGAAAATACTTTTCGATTGAGCAATTCAATCATGTCAAGTCAGCCTAGTTATATGGTTTTATTTGTTACTGCAGTATGTAATGCAAGATGTGGCTTTTGTTTTTACTGGGAAGAGATAGAAAGTGCTAAAGCAAAACTTGAACTTACGCTAGAAGATTATAAAAAAATATCTAATAATTTAAATCATTTATATTATCTTTCGATTGGAGGCGGTGAACCCTTTATGCGAGAAGATTTACCAGAAATTGTTGAGTCTTTTTATAAAAATAGCAAAACTCGAGTTGTTACTATATCGACAAATGGTAGTTTTCCTGAACGTGTAAAAAATTATATAGAGTACTTAACTAAAAATTGTCCCAAAATTCAATTGCGAATTCAAATTAGCTTAGATCATTTAGAAGAAGAACATGATAGAAGCAGAAAAGTAAAAGGACTTTTTAATAAATTACTTCAAACCTCAAAAGTAATTTCTGAAAAAAGGGATGAAGGATGTCCTGTTTTTTTATCAATAGCAACAGTAATTACAAAAGATAATAAAAATGATTTATTTGAATTAAGAAAATTTATTGAAAAGAATATTGATTATGATGATTTATCCTTAATTTTCCCTAGAGGTAACGCTAAAGATTTAAATTTGTTAGATGTAAGTTTAGAAGAATATAGACAAGCAAGAGATAATTTTAACGCTAACAAAAACAAAATTTCATTTTTTGCAAAAATATATAGAGCTGTTGATCGTATGGCTAAAGATGGTATTGAAAAATATTTAGATAAAGGTCCATCTGCTTATCCTTGGGAATGTGTAGCAGGCGATAAAATGATTACACTTGGTGAAAAAGGACAGATATATCCTTGTGAGATTATAAGTAATTTCATAGGAGAAAATAAAGCTTTAATTGGTAATGTTTCAGAATATAATTGGAGCATTCCTAAAGCTTTAAACAGTGCAAAAGCAAAACAAATCAGAAATTACATAACTGAAACTCGGTGTTCTTGTAGTTTTGAATGTGCGGCACTTTGCAATACAGTCCTTAAAAAGTCTAATTGGCCAAAAATCATAAAAAATGCTATCACAGAACCAATTATTAATCACGATTAGAAATTTATATAGCTTTAAACAGTACAAAAGCAAAACAAATCAGAAATTACATAACTAAAACAAGGTGTTCTTGTAGTTTTTATAGTGCTTACTTTGTAATACATTCTTTAAAAGACTAATTGACTATATCTTTTGAAAAATGCTTTATTGGAAAAACTAATTATTATTTATGATTAAAAATTCAGATGTTAGTATTATTTGTCCAATGTATATTGTCGATGATATATACATTAATCAATTGAAATTATGTCTGGAATCATTAAAAAAAGTCAATCATATTAATAAAACAGAATTGATTTTGGTAAATGATTGTTCACCCATTGGTAATGACAAAATTAAAACATTAATTAAAAATCACTTTAAGAATAAAATAAAAGTTTTAAATCTCAATGAAAATGTTGGTCCAGGATTAGCAAGAAATCATGGTGCATCCTCTGCTAAAAGCGAAATTCTCGTTTTTATTGATCATGATTGTGTTGTTTCAGAGGATTGGCTCGAAAAACTTGTATATCCTATCCTTAATAAAATAACGAAAGTTACAACAAGTTGTTACTTTTCGCCAGTTCAGTCTTCTCTGTTAGTTAATTATCAAAATTATGATTACATGTTTCGTATGCCCAAGAGTTTTGGAAAAGTAAACTTTGTAAATGGATGTAGTTTAGCTATTGATACTAATTTGTTCTTTCAAATAGGTGGATTTCCTCCAATTAGAATATCGGAAGATACAATTTTTGGCTCTCAATTATGTAAATCAGGTAATTATCCAATTTTTGTACCTGATGCAAATGTCAAACATCACTATAAGTCGAATATTTATAAGTATTTACATCAAAGATTTTCATTTTCATCAAGTCTTGTTTATCTTAAATTGAAGTCAATATTTAAATTAAATGATAATAAATGGGTAATTAATTCCTCTCAGAATGATTCTGCAGATTTAGTTCAATCATTTTCTCCTTTATCTGTTGTATTATCATCTCTTTCTGTTTTTTTATTTATATTCTCTTTACTATTTTTGAATTATGAAACTTTTTATCATATATGTATAAATATGTTTCTATTTTTTATTTGGTTAAATTTTAAAACAAAATTCTTTAAGTTCATAAGATCTTATAAACCACCAATAATAAATTTGCTGACATATATTTTTTTAACATTATTAGTCGATATGATTTATTTTTTTGCAATGATTTATGGCACATTAAAGTTTTTCTTTTGTTCTAAATTACTTTTCGATAAATTTAATTTAAAAAAATAGGAAAACTTCAAATGAAAATTACTTAATAATTAAGAACTTCTACCCTAAATAGGTTGAATATGGACTTTTTATAATTTTTGGATGGTATAGAAAATTTTTGTTCTTATTGTGTAAGAATATCAAAGATCAATTTTTTAATATTCAAACTTGCTGGGTTTTTAAATTAGCAGTATTAGAAGGCATGACAAATAAAAAAGACGCCAACCAAATTAAAATTCTTTTGAGATTTTCTAATGTTATTTTTAGAGGGCCGCACGAAGCCAAAAATAATCCACAAAAAAGTAATCATTAGTCAAATTGGTTAATATAATTTCTTAAAAGAAATTATATTTTTATGTTGAAACAAGTTTAGTTAAAGTTCTTCGATTTTCATTTACAGTTGAAGAAATTTACTTTCAAGATTATCAAGAAATATTTTTATTAAATCCCAAGAGTGTTTTTGATATAACTTTAAAAATTCGTTAAAATTTAAAGAGGCTTCATCATCAGCATTATCAGAAATCACTCTAACTATTAAACAGGGAATTTTTTCTTGATGTGCTACTTGTGCTACGGCGCCACCTTCCATTTCAACAGCAAAAATTTCTGGAAGCATACTTTTAAGGTTATTAATTGAAGACTTTTTCGCAATAAATTGATCTCCCGTACCTATTAGACCATTATACAAATTTTTAAAAAATGGTAATTCTTTTTTATCTAATTTTTCTCTAACAACTTTATTTGCCCAATTTAATATTTTTGGATCTGTTTTAATTCTATCAACATTCAAAGCAGGTAATATAAACCTTTTAAAAATTGGTCTTGCATCCATATCGTATTGTATTAATTCATCAGGGATTACTATGTCCCATTGCTTTAGGTTCTTTTTTATACCACCAGCAACACCGGTAAAAATAATAAAGTCAATTTTTTTATCACTATATAAAGTTGATATAATTCTTGTCGCAGCTCTTGAGGAACTTACTTTTCCCCATCCACTCCATGCAACAGTAACAAAAATTTTTTTATTCAAATAATTTGAACTAACCCATTCACCTGAATAAATCGTTAAGTCGCCATATTTTGCTTTTATTACATTTGTGAGATTTAAAATTGTATGACCAACTTCTTCAGGCATGGCACTTAATATCCCAATATGCAAAGAAGTATCTGTTTTACTATTCATAAATAATAAATTTGCTAAATTGGTCAAAAATATATTTAACCCATGATTGAAAATTATATTAAAGAACTGATAAAAGAATACCCTAACTTTCCTAAAGATGGAATATTTTTCAAAGATTTAACGCCCATACTTGCTAATCCAAAAGTTTACAAACTACTTATTAATAAAATGGGACAATCTTCGATATTTAAGCGTGCAGAAAATATAATNGCAATTGATGCNAGAGGATTTCTATTTGCTNCANCTNTAGGATTGANTCTTGGGAANCCTNTNATTGTNGCAAGAAANCCAGGAAAGTTGCCAGGAAATTTAATAGAAGAANGCTATGAACTTGAATATGGNANTAATGCTTTATCNATTCAAAAAGAGGCNTTATNNAATAAAGATAATTTCGTAATAATTGATGATTTATTAGCGACTGGAGGTACGGTAAATTGTATTTCAAATATTTTAAAGAAAGAAGGTAAAAAAATTATTGGCCTTTCTGTAGTTGTTGAATTGTTAGAACTAAAAGGGAGGAATAAAGTCAATATGGAAGTAGATTCTCTAGTAAAATATTAATCTTTAAAATCTATTTATAGATATTATTAATTTAAAGTATCACGAATAGTTTTTAAAATTTAACTTTCTTTAAAACATGCTTGATCGATATATGCTGATTTTTCTTTTTTGATTTTTTGAAAAAACAACTAAACTGAATTTTTTAAAAACTCTCCAGAAAACTTATCGATGATAAAAAAGAGTAATTTTGTTTTGTGTTGTACATATTGTTATCTATGCGAGCAGCCTTGCGATACAAATGCGAAAATTACCAACAACCTTACCTTTGCTTAGATGGTGATCTGCATGGGAGGCAGGGGGCAGCGGTTCGATTCTGATTAGCTCCATCATGATTTTAATTATTATCCCAACTCTCTATTGTTTTATGAATAAATTTATACTGGGATTTAAATACCTTATGCTGATAGCCATCAACATAATTTGTTAAAAAGACACCATCGAATTTTCTAGAAATGTTATCTATGTAATCTTTGTAAAGTTCTGGCCTAGAACCAGAAAAACAACAAGTGTCGTTTGAAATCGTCATTTGTACTTGCCCCCTTGATAATTCGGATGAACCCAATATATAAAGGTCAAGATAAGAGTACTTTTTATAAAATGGGAGATGATATTGTTCAATATCTCCAATATCGTAGGATCGTAAGCTTAATGGTAAAGATCCAGAGATTGGAAAACTATAATTTATTCTTTTATCTGCTGCAGATGATAAAACAGTAGTCCAACCTCCACCCGAAATGCCTACCATTGATATTGATTCAAATTTATTTTCTTTTGTAAGACTATCAATCCCCAAAATAATCGGACTTACAAAAAGAGAAATAAAACTCTTTTCTGAGGTTTCAAATTTTATGAGAACCTCATGATGTTTTTGTATCTCGTTTCTTGAATTTAAGATTCCTGGATTTGTTCCTAGTAGAGGCATCTGGTATGCGATAACATGATACCCTTTTCTATTAAAATAATTTAAAGTTTCTTTTGAAATTTTAAAATTACCATAGTGCCCTTCATGAAAAATTATTAGTTTATTATTACTTTTTTTGGGCACAAAATAGTATGTGTGTGAATTAACCCCATTTTTATGAATAAAATTTATTTTATCTATATGAGATAGATTTTTAAAATCTTTATATTCATTATCATTCCAAAATTTATTTTTAGTAACTTTGTAAGAGGTTTTATCTACAACATAATTTATATAATTGCTTCTAAATGTATTTAAATCTTTCAGAGTTTTTATTTTACTGTCTAATTCAGGCTTGTACCATTTGAAACTCTCAATATCATTTACGACATTTCCCTTTATTTTAGGTTTTGATAATCGATTTTGTATTTTATTTCTTGCAATAAAAATTAAAATTTCACAATCACTTTGACATATAGAATCTGGAACAGTTAAAAATAATATTGGGGTTAGAAAAAGTCCAAAGAAAAAATAAAAAAAATAATTTCTTGAAAAGTTTTTAAAGAAAAAAACAACTAAATTTTTGTTTTTGAATAAATTCAAAAATATCAAATAAATTGATCATAATAAAAAATTTTAATTTATATGTAATTAAATTTACATTATGCTGATGGCAAGCTTTCGAATAAAATACCTAAAATAACTTCAGAAACTAGTTATAAATTAGTTTACGAACTGCATGCAATATTGGGTTAAGGTTTTCAAATCCCCTTAACTCCATTTATAAAATACAATTAAAAAAAATTTTTTTGATGAAGTGATAACATTATTGCATATCAAAAATATTAATGTATTTTGAAAATCCAAAAAAAAATTAAACCTAAAATAATAATTTATGAGTTGAATGAAGTACCTAGGAGAATCTTAGATTTATACATTCAAAAAAATCCAAGATCTGCTTTCGCAGAAATTGCTCGAGAAGGAATAATTCTTAATACTCTTACAAAAGATAATGGTGAATTGCACCCATGGAGTACTTGGCCTACCGTTCATAGAGGTGTAAATAATTTTATTCATAATATAAGATTTATAAATCAAGATTTAACTCCGTCAAAGCAATATATGCCAATATGGGAAATTCTTGCTAAAAACGAAATTGATGTAGGTATATTTGGTTCTCTGCAATCTTTCCCTCCTTTAGATGGAAAAAATTATAAATTTTATATTCCTGATACTTTTGCTCCCTCTCCTGAAGCTTATCCAAAAGATTTAAGTGATTTTCAGAAATTTAATCTTAATTTAACTAACGAAAATAAAGCAATTTCTAGATCTTTTAGTAAAGAAAATTTAAAAGACTTACTATACTTGATAGCAAACGGAGTTTTGTCAAAATCTTCTTTAGTTAAATTACTTAAGCACGTTATAAAAGAAAAATTAAATAGTAAATATAAGACAAGAAGATCAACTATGCAAAATGTATTATCTTTTCCCATCTATTTAAAATACTTGCATGAATATCAACCTACATTTTCAACTTATTTTACCAATCACGTCGCCGGAATGATGCATAGATATTGGAAAGATCTTTTCCCCAGTGACTTGTCTTTAGATAAAAAAGACATAGATAAATTCCATTCTAAAACAATCCTAAAAGCAATGGATTTGGCTGATAATAATTTAAGACACTTAATAAAATTTGTAAAAAAAACAGATTATCAGTTTTTTGTAATAAGCAGTATGGGGCAAGCCTCAATTGACTATGGAATTTACAAACCAGAATTTCAAATAAGAGATTTTCAAAAGTTTTTGAGTGGCTTAGGTTTAAATAAAAATAACTATAAGCTTTATCCAGCAATGCAGCCCGATTTTAGTATTGAATGTAAAAATGAGGATTCAATGGAACAAATTCGGAATGCTATCAATAATTTAAAAGATAGTGAAAGTAAGAACATCATTGTAGAGAATTATGCTCCTGTTGGACTAAGAGTTACATTTGCAATGGGAAGATCAAGATCTATGGATAAAACCAAAAAATGTTTTTTAAATGGTAAGATTCTCAAAATTAATAGATTAGGAATTGAACCCATTAAAAGAGATAAAGGGACTGCATATCATACCTCAGAAGGAATTTTTTGCTCCTATGGAAGAGGAATAGATGAAAAATCTATAAAAAGTGATGAAATAATCGATACTTGCAGGATTTGCCCAACTATTCTCAATTTATATGGGATTGATATCCCAGATTATATGCAAAAACCTTTTTTTTAATATCTAAATGACTTATTTAATGAAATAAATTTGTTGGGGAAAGTATCTTATAAGCCATTTCTATAAAATCACTTTTATTATTTATTATGTTCAAATCTTCTTAGCTCTATTTAAAGTGAGTTTTTCTAAAAAAAAACTCTAATATAATTTCCCAAAATCACCCTTAAACACTAGTAAATGAGTTTAATGCTTGAGATTAGAAATAACATAATGTTGATCTTTAAACTTTAAAGATACACGTTAGAATTTCTTTCTGCATTTCCACTCTTTTTAAATATTGGAGAATCAAAGCCTATGGAATAACTTCTAAAAATATAAATTTATTATTATAAAATTAATATTTCAAACATGTGTTTGAGTATTTAATTTCAATTAATTAAAATAAGAGAAAATGATATTAAGTCAATAATGAAAAGAATACTTATTACTGGAGGAACAGGATTTATCGGAAGTCATACCTGCATAACCTTATTAGAAAAAGGATACAATCTATTGGTTTTTGATTCATTAGTAAATAGCTCTAAAAATGTCATTGAAAAATTAAAAGTTATTCAAAGCGTTGAAAAAAATAATCTAAAAATAGATTTTGTTGAAGGTGATATGAGGAATGAAAACTTTTTGAATAATCTTTTTAAAAAATATTGCAATGATAAAGATAGTATCGAAGCAGTAATTCATTTTGCAGGTTTAAAAGCTGTCAGTGAATCTACAAAAAATCCACTAATGTATTGGGACAATAATTTAAAAGGAACGATAAATCTATTAAATTGTATGGAGAAATATTCTTGTCTAAATTTGGTATTTAGTAGTAGTGCTACTATTTATGGCAGGAAAAATGATTTTAAACTTATAGAAGAAACCTCTAAGATAAATCCTATAAATCCATATGGAAATACAAAAGCTACTATAGAAACTTTGTTATCTGATTTGTCAAAATCTAACAATCAGAAATGGCATATTATTTCATTGAGATATTTCAATCCTATAGGTGCTCATCCCTCTGGATTAATAGGAGAAGATCCTGTAGATACTCCAAACAATGTCATGCCCATTATAAATAATGTTGCTGCAGGCTTAACTAAAGAATTAGAAATATATGGAAATGATTGGGATACCCATGATGGAACTGGGGTAAGAGACTATATCCATGTTATGGATTTGGCCTATGGGCATTTATGTGCACTAGATTACGTTCTTAAAGAGAAACCAACCTTTGAACAGATAAATCTTGGTACTGGTAATGGCACAAGCGTACTTGAATTGGTAAATACTTTTAAAAAAGTAAATAATGTTGAGGTGCCTTTTAGATATTCCTCTCGAAGAGAAGGGGATATTTCTTTTTCAGTTGCAGATAATTCTTATGCAAAGAATCTTTTAAATTGGTCTCCCGAGAGAGATTTGGAGACAATGTGTATTGATAGCTGGAGATGGTTTAAAAAAAAAGAAAGACTTTAATTCAACCCATCCCCTATTCGCCATAATTTAATACCAGCTTTTTTTATTTCTTTTTGATTTGTAATTGATCGTGCATCAAAAACCCAAGCTGGACTCCTCATCATTTTTGATGCTTTACTCCAGTTTATTTTTGTATATTCTTCCCACTCTGTTAAAACGACAACTGCATCGGTCCCATTTATAGTTTCATAAACATCCTCACAAAAAGACCAAGTTCCTTCTTTATTATTAAATTTTTTATCTTCATTATCTTCAATATTTTCATTATTTTTAACTTCAAGATCTTTTTCTATTTGAAATGGTTCTACTTTAGGATCATAAATTTTTAGTATCGCACCCTCCTCTAAGAGATCTTTGCAAATAGTTATTGCTGCAGATTCTCTAGTGTCGTTTGTATTTGATTTAAATGCAAAACCTAAAATAGAAATTTTTTTGCTTGAAACTGTCCCAAAAAGCTTTTTGACAATTAATTGGGAGATTCTATGCTGATGCCAATTATTAAGCTTAACTACAGCTTCCCAAAAAGAGGCAACTTCAGGTAAGCCAAAGTATTCTGATAAATACACTAGATTTAAAATATCTTTCTTAAAACAACTTCCTCCAAAACCTGGTCCTGAGTCTAAAAATTTCGAACCAATTCTATTATCTGAACCTATTGCCCTTGCTACTTCCCTGACATCTGCACCAGTGGACTCACATAGAGCACTTATAGAATTTATTGAACTTATACGTTGTGCCAAAAAAGCATTTGCGGTTAATTTTGCAAGTTCACTACTCCATATATTTGTTTCAAGAATTTTATTTTTTGGTACCCAATTTGAGTAAATTTTAGAGAGTGAATCAATAGCTTCTTGCCTTTCACCCCCAATTAGAACCCTGTCTGGATTAATAAGATCTTGAACAGCAGTTCCTTCAGCTAAAAACTCAGGATTTGATAAAACATCGAAACTTTTTGAATTTTTATCCGATTCTTCAGGTGTTTTAAGAATTGATTTTATTACTTCAGCAGTCCTAACAGGAAGAGTGCTTTTTTCTACAACTATGGTATACCCCTTTGAATGATTAGCTACCTGCCTAGCGCAGGCTTCAACCCATTTTAAATCACTTGCTTTTCCTGCTCCTAGTCCTTTTTTCTTTGTTGGAGTATTGACTGAAATAAAAATCATATCTGCATTTTCAATTTTTTCTTTAATCGAAATTGAGAAATTTAAATTTACTCCTCTACATCTTTCTATGATTTCAGCTAAACCGGGCTCATAAATAGGTAATTTACTAAAATCTTGACTATTCCATTTGTTAATTCTATCTTGATCAAGATCTACCACATCTACGTTTATCTCGGGACATTTATCTGCAATAACGGCCATAGTTGGTCCCCCTACATATCCTGCTCCAATACAACATATATTTTTAATTTTAATTACCATATTCTTTTTAATCTTAGCTTTTTGTTTGGCCTAATTTCTATCATTATGGCAGATAGTATTGAGATTATTTTAATCAAATTTAAAATTTCTATATTTTAAAATATTGAAAATTTAATTAGAATAATTTATTTCCCTTAGCCCGAAAAACTGTTTTAATAGTCTTAAACAAAATGAATAGATCCAATAGAAAAGAAATATGATTAATGTAATAGATGTCATAACTTAATTTGTTTATTGTATCCTCAATGCTAGATCCATATGGATAATTAACTTGGGCCCATCCACTAATTCCAGGCTTTAAAATGTTTCTGTAATTGTAATAAGGGATTTTCTCTAGTAATTCTTTTTCAATTTCTGGCCTTTCTGGCCTTGGACCTATTAAACTCATTTTTCCTTCTATTACAGAAAGAAGTTGAGGTAATTCATCTAATCTTGTTGCTCTAATTATTCTACCTACACGGGTGATTCTTTTGTCTTTATGGGAAGCCCATTGTGCACCATGTTTTTCAGCGTCTTTAACCATACTTCTAAATTTATAGATTCTGATTATATCTCCTTTGTATCCAGTTCTTAATTGAGAATAAAAAATAGGTCCTTTATCTTCTAAGTAGATAGAAATAGCTATTAAAATTGATAATGGTAAAGTTATTAATATTAATATTAGACTTAAAAAGAAATCTCCCATTCTTTTAATTCTAAATTTTATGGAATTATCTGAAAGATCAAATTTTTCAATTATTTGGTATTTATTTTCAATTAAATATGGGGGGATTCTATGCAAAATAAGCTCGCACCATTTCAATGTATTTAATACTATTAATCCTTTTGACTTAAAAAATAATATTCTATCAAGATCTTCTAAGGTCATATCATTACTACTTTCTAAAATGATTCCCTCTAGAGATTCATATTTAAATTGATTTACATCAGAATTAATATCTATTCTTTCAAATTCTAATTCTTTATATTTTAGATCAATTTCTTTTGTGAAATTTTCATAGTTTTCTTTTTTTCCAAAAAATAACCATTTATTTTTGTTTTTGTAAATATTATTAGCAATTATACTTATGATATATTGAATTACCCAACTTATTAAAGAAATTATTAGAGTTATCTTTAAAAATAATAAAGACTGTTCTGTCTGGAATTCAATAATTTTATTTTGATCATTTCCTATAAAAAATAGGATAATATTAAAAATATTTATAAAAAGATAAATTAAGTTACAGATAAAAAATATTGATATTGATTTTATAAAATTTATAAAAAATTCTATAAAGTTAACATTTTTACAAACCATATATCTACCAAGTATATAACTTAAAACAACCCAAAATATACTAAGACTTGAAGTGACAACTGGGTTTGGTAATGCTTTAAAAGTTATCAAATATCCTTTAGAATATAAATAACTGTTTAAAATAAAATCTATTGATACAGCAAAAAGAATTCTTCTTCTAGAAATTATCCATGGTATTTTTAATTTCATAAATTATTTAACTTAATAATTGAAATTATATCTTTTAATAGATATCTTTAATAAAACAATACTAATAATTAATAGTTTAAATAATATCTTTAATAATCTCATAAATAATTTCCCCCCTTATGATATGTGATAATAAAATTCATATATTATTTTTAAAGACTTTTTTAAAAGTATGAGTAATAATAAATTATTTAATTTTTTTTTAAAAAAGGAATCTGATTTTATAGAAATTGGTGGTGGCGAAGGAGATTTATGTTTAGATTTAATAAATTCAGGTTATAAATTTATTCTCTATATAGAACCTGATAAAAATAAATTTAAAATAGCATCCAAAAAACTAGATTTTATAAATTGTCAAAATACAGATATCAATATGATTGATTTTTCTAATATTCATCCAAAATCAGAATCTGTAACAGTAATAATGCAGGATGTAATCGAGCATATATCTCAGAAAAAACTAAATAAATTTTTTAAAAAATTGTCTTCCCATTATTCCAATATTTACTTTCTTGGAAGGACTCCAAATCTTAAAAGTCCATTTGGATTAAGAAATTCTTTTGGCGATAATACTCATATTTATAGATTTACAGATACTTCTCTTAATGATTTTTTGAGAGTACTTGGCTTTAAAAAAATTTGTATTTCAAATGAAAAGTATCTCATAACTGGAATAAGATCTTTTTTAAGATATTTTCCTTATTTGTTGACTATCTATCTATTTTCAATAATGTTTGCGATTGTTTATGGAACTTGGGAAGGTTTTCTAACTCCAAATATTGTGTTTTATGCAGAACAACCCAAAAAATTTATGTAATGAATAAAATATTTTTAAATTTTAAAAATAATGTTTTCTTAAAAAGAATTAATGTAATAAAGACATCATTATTTTCTTATGCATTAGCAGGAATATTTGACTTGGTTTTGATTCAGTATATATCTCAAATATTCACTAAAATTACAATGGTCAATTTTCAAGGCAATATATTCTTTTACATATCTCTATGTCTTTTTTTTATTTTTGTAAGAACCATTTCAGTATTTTATTTAAGAAAAATTGCTTTTAAAAATATTTTTTTAAAAAAAAGAGAAGGAGAGAAGTTTTTAGTAAAAGATTTTATAAAAAAAAGAACAAAAAACTTAGATAACTATGATGAAGATTTAAACCTTTTTAAAGAAAAACTTGTTAATTCATCTAATCTAGCAGCAGTAAATTTTGATATTCCTATAATTTCCATAATTTCAGAATTAATTTTTGCATTCGGGGGTATTTTAATATTGTTAAGCATATTTGGATTTCAATTATTAATATTTAATCTACCTGTTTTAATAGTTCTTATAGTATTCTCAAGATTTGTTTCAATTAAACTTAAAAGATTGGGTCAAGATTATTTAAAATTTACAGAAAAAAGACTAAACTCAATTGACAATATTTCTGAAATAGCGCTCGAATTATCAGCTCTAAATAACCCAAATTACTTAGTAGATTATTTCGAAAAGACAAATAAACCCTTCAATAAAGTTCTAAGCCAGCAAATAGTAACATCAAATATGACGCAGATATATACAGAGTCTGCATCCTTTATTATTATTCTTATATGTTTAATTTGTCTCATAACTAACATAGCGGAGACATCCCTCGCTAATTCGGCAACTTCTTTAGCCATTCTAGCTCGAATGGTACCCAGCTTTACAAGATCTATCAGCTTTTTTGCCCAACTTCAATTTGGAGTCCCTTCAGTAAAAAGATTATCTCAAATGTATAAAAATAAAGTTTAATTAATGATTTTAAATCTCTATGGCCCAAGTGGCACGGGTAAAACAACCTTTATAAAAGCTCTACTAAAATCTAATAATACTAGTAAGTTTTATTTAAATAAAACTAAAGAAAATTTTGAAGAGGATTTGAATAAAAAAATATCTATTTCTTTACTCCCAATCCCGATATTTAGAGGAACTGTTAAAGATTTTTTAAATATTTTTAGTATTAGTATTGATACTCTATTAAATCTTAATTTTGAGTTAAGAAAATTATCTAATACAGTATTTCATGAAATTGAGAATGAGATCATTTTAAATAAGGTTGCAATGAGGAATGTAGAAACATTTAGCGCAGGTGAAATGAGAAGATTATTTATATTAAAATCATTATTGGTGGATTCAAATATAATAATTATTGACGAACCTTTTGCTAATTCTGATAGAGAGTTATGGAATGTAATTGCCAATGCTATAACCACCAAATCGAAAGCTATTCTCTTATCACATAAGCCAATTAAGGATAATTTTAGTAATAAGATAGATTTATTATCTTTTGATATTAAAGAAACAAATAAATTTTTCTTATGAAAAATACAATAATTTTAACTATTCATAATAAGGAAAAAACAATAACAAAAATATTATGTGCACTAATAAATAATACAAGTAAGATTACATCAAATATTATTATCATCTTGGATGGTTGTACAGATAATACAGATTATAAAATTGATGAGTTTATTAAAATTACTAAGCCCGAAATTAAAATTCAGAAATTATTTACAAATAATATTTGGGAAACTAAAGCCAATAACGTAGGGCTAAAAAAAGTGAAAACTGCTTATGCAACAATTGTTCAAGATGATATGTTGATTAAAGAAAAAAATTGGGATAGAAAATTAATAAATAACTTCAAAAAATATAAATTATTTGCAGTAAGTGGAAGAGCTGCGCACAATTTTCGTTTCAAAAATAAAAAATTTGAAGTGATTAATATTTTTGGCAGAGAATATCCTTTTTCAAGTGATAATCTTTTTGGTAGATTTGTAGCTAAGTTAATAGCTATATTTGAACCTTATTGGATATATAAATTTTTTAATTTTTTTGATATGCGACTAGTTGTAAATAGAGGCCCTCTTGTCTTGGATATGTCAAAGGTTGAAGAACTTAATTTTTTTGATGAAAAATTTTCTCCATTTGAACTTGATGATATTGATTTATGTTGTAGAGCTTTTAAAAAATTTGGTTTATTATCAGGAGCTAATCCTATTTCTTATATTGAACTTAATGGATCTAAAAAAAATAATTTTTTTTCACAAACTATGAGTAAAAAATGTGTTACCAAAAATACCAAAATTCTTTTAGAAAGGCATAATGATCTGGTTAATTAAATGAATATCCATTGCTGTTCTTTTGCTTCAGATAGTTTTACTGAAAGTCAAAATATTCAAGAAAAATATTTCTTGGAGGCAGGGTTTTCTCCTGAAATGATTCATTTATATAATCCCTCTAAACTAAGTAAAAAATTCTATAAAATCCAACCAAATGCGTCTGAATTAAATAGGTTTGGATGGTTTACATTTAAACCCTACATGATTATATCGATATTAAAATTTTTAAAAAACGGCGATATATTGTTTTACCTTGATACGAATGATAAACCTTTATATGGTCTTAAAAATTATCTCGAGAAAGTTTTTTATAAAAATAAAAACATTGACTTGTTAGCACCTCTTACTAATTATCCAAACTTTAAATTTCTCTCAAGTTTTCATAGATATAATTTATCACTGGAGCTTTTAGTAAGTTCAATTATTAATTGTCAGCCTGAAGCTGGGGCTTTAGCAATAAGGAATTCCCCGCAAGCAAGGTCGATTTTATGGACTTGGTATAATTTAACTCTTGTACAAGCATATGATTTGGAAAAATTTTCAGAAATCCATTCTCGACATGATCAAGAGACTCTTTTTATTTTGTCAAGAATATATAAATCCATAAAACTCGAATCCTGGTTTAGATATAAAATTACTGGTAAAGGGTTAAGAAGATTTATAGAGTTTGAAAGTCTAAGAGTTTAAATTATTAAGTAAATTGATTGGAAAATATTAATTTATACTAAGAAAAAATTTATCTATTTTTGAGAGATTAAGTTCATAATTATTTTTGTGAGATGTACCTTTAATTTTTGAATAAAATTTAGCAATAATTTTAATAATCATGAAACGTGAATCATAAGTTCCAGAATGTTTGTACAAACATCCATCTAAATCAATAATTTTTGCATTCAAAACTTTAACTGAATAATATCTTATAAGAGCATCTCCCCATCTAAAAAAATAAATTCCTTTTTTATTTATGATATGACCTAATAATTTTGAATGATTATCTTTTCTAATCCAATCTAATTTTATTACTTCGAAGTTTGTATAGAAAATTAGAGGCCTTAAAGTTGCTTCTTGACATATTCTTAAAAAATCTTTAGAAATTAATTTATTAGCTTTTTTATTTTTGCAAAAATCATATAAGCAATTACCAAATCCCAATGTAACCCCTTTATCTTCAGTTTGGATTGTACCTTTTATAAAAGCATAATCAGAATTAATATTTTCTAGTTTTTTAAGGAAATTTTGTCTTACATCTAAAAAAAAAGAATCAGTATCTACTCTTATAAAGTATTGAGTATCCTTTAATAAATTATCTTTAAAAACATCTATTGCAAAAAATTTACACATATCTCTATAACCTAATGAAAATGTTTTTGTACAATCTGAAACATGAGGTAATTTATTTGGATAATTATATGAATCAAGTCTTTTTACATATTCTTGAAGTACGATTTTTTTAAAAAAAATTTTAATATTGTTTTTTGATAAGATTTTTATTAGAGACTTTGCTCTTTGACTAGGATCACCCTCGGCAAATATTATTATTTTATAATTGCATCTGAGTTTGGATAAAATATTTTTGTTTAGAAGAAATAATGAGTTATGAAAATCATTCCAAGTGCTCTTATCTTGTTTTACTAGATATGTAAATGCAAATTTATACATAAAGTATTTATTTAAGTCGGAGAAAACTTTTTTTCAATTCAGTTTCATAATGTTTAATTGTTAACTTTATTCCTGTTTCAAGTGAAACTTTGGGTTTCCAACCTAATTTTTTTATTTTAGATACATCTAATAATTTTCTTGGTGTACCATCTGGCTTTGAACTATCCCAAATTATTTTGCCATTATAATCTAATTCATCCGCAATCATTTCTGCTAAAGATTTAATACTTATATCTTTACCCGTTCCAATATTTATAAGGTTATGCGATTCGGATATAATATTTTTAAAAAGTCTTTTTTCAGAAAATAAGTTTTCCATAATAAAAATAGAAGCCTCTGCTAAGTCATCAACATATAAAAATTCTCTCATAGGTAAACCTGTCCCCCAGCAAGTTACTTCTTTTATATTATTTTTCTTTGCTTCATAAAATTTTCTTATTAAGGCTGGCATTACATGACTATTGGTTAAATGATAATTATCTCCAGGACCATAAAGATTAGTTGGCATTAGACTAATCGCATCAAAACCATATTGTTTTTTTAGATATGAACATAATTTAATACCTGAAATTTTTGCTATTGCATATGGTTCATTTGTTTCTTCAAGAGGACCCGTTAGAAGGTATTCCTCTTTAAGTGGTTGAGGAGAGAGCTTTGGATAAATACAGCTGCTTCCAAGAAAAATAAATTTCTTAACTCCGTTTTTCCAAGAATTCTCAATTACATTAGTTTGTATTTTAATATTTTCTAAAATAAAATCTCCAGGATAATTATTATTTGCTTCTATACCACCCACTTTAGCTGCTGCCAGTATCACGATATCTGGTTTATTTTCTTTAAACCATTTTTCTACATCTGTATTATTAAGTAGATCTAATTCTTTTCTAGTGGGCAAGAGTAGGTTTTTATAAGAATTCTTTTCTAGAAACTTCTTAATAGCTCCACCTACCATTCCTTTATGGCCTGCTACAAATATTGATACATTCTTTCTTAATTTAGTCACGATTTGATTTTATAAACTTAAAAGTTTGGCGGGTTTTCTTTAGAAGAGTTTACATTGAATCCTTTATTCAAAATTAAGACTTCTTGTTTCGCTAAGGATAGATCTTCTTGAATCATTTCATTTACTAATTGTTCTAATGAGGTTTTTGCTTCCCAACCTAACTCTCTTGAGGCTTTTGATGGGTCTCCTAAAAGACTTCCTACTTCGCAAGGACGAAAGTATCTTGGATCAATTCTTATAACTACTTTGCCGTTATCTGATCTTCTCCCAATTTCTTTTACTCCATCTCCCTCCCAAATTATTCCTGCATCATTGGATCCTTTATTCCATCCTAATGAAATCGCAGCCAATTCAATAAATCTTCTTACTGACTCTTGTCTGCCTGTAGCGATAACATAATCTGCAGGTGTATCTTTTTGAAGCATTCTCCATTGCATCTCAACATAATCTTTTGCATGTCCCCAATCTCTTAAAGAATTTAAATTACCAAGATATATACAATCTTCAATGCCTTCATTTATTCTTGCAAGACCTCTTGTTATTTTCCTAGTTACAAATGTCTCCCCTCTTCTCGGGCTTTCATGATTAAAAAGGATTCCATTACAAGCAAAAATATCATAAGATTCTCGGTAGTTAATAGTTATCCAATAAGCATATAATTTTGATACTGCATATGGGCTTTTAGGATAGAAAGGAGTTGTCTCTTTTTGAGGGGTTTCTTGTACTTGACCATAAAGTTCACTAGTACTTGCTTGATATATTTTTGTCTTTTTGTTAAGTCCTAATAGTCTTACTGCTTCAAGAATTCTTAATGTACCTAAGGCATCGCTATTAGCAGTATATTCTGGCGATTCAAAACTTACTGAGACATGACTTTGAGCACCTAAATTATATATTTCATCTGGTTGAATATCTTGGATAATTTTAATTATATTCGTGCTATCTGTAAGATCTCCATAATGAAGAATTAAAGTTTGGTTAGGATTATGAGGGTCTTGGTAAAGATGATCAATTCTTTGGGTATTAAAATTACTTGCTCTTCTTTTTATTCCATGGACCTCATAATTTTTTTTTAAGAGTAGTTCTGCAAGATAACTACCATCTTGCCCAGTAATACCTGTAATAAGTGCAACCTTTTTTTGGATTGTCATTTTAATTTCTGGATATTAATTGAATTTATATTGGTTTCCCATAAAAGTTTTTATTAGTTTAATATAAGCTTTATTCCTATCGTATCTTACTTTTTATTAGCTTGTTCATAAAGAGAAAATGATAGCTTGTAATAAATTAATCTAAAGAATTTAGTTAATACTTATTCTGTTAAAATTCAGGAATTCTAATTTAAGAAATGAGTAGACATGAAATTATAATAAAAGGTGGTCTAGGTAATCAGATTTTCTGTTTATTTTATGCTTTTAAAACCGCACTTAAAATTAAAAAGAAAGTATCTCTTAATTTAACCAATTATGATTTAAATAAGAGACAAGATAGAATCTTTCTTTTGCATTATTTATACCCTCCTCTTAGCGAAGAATTTAATATAAGTTCAACAATAAAATCCAAAATTTTATATTTTTTTACTAGATTTTTTGAAAAGTATTTTGTGAAGTCGAAGGATTTTTATCTACCAGGTGATAAATCTTTTTTTATTAAATATTGGCCTAATAGTTTTATACACTCAGGATATTTTCAAAAAATCAATGATTCTGAATTAAATAACGAATGTTTTACTTTAATTAAAAAGAAATTAAAACCTTTTATTTATCAAGAAAAGATTAATTTCTTAGCAATTCATCTAAGAAGAGGCGATTACTTAGAAAAAAAACATTCAATCCATGGAATAATTCCTGAGCAATATTTTGTAAATGAAGCAAAAAAACAATTAACTAATCATAATTTTGATGGTATTAAAATATTTTCAGATTCTCCAGAATTAATTGAAATAAATATTTTCAAAATGCTACATAAAAATATAGTATTTGATGAAGGAGGTGAAACTATAGAGGTTTTTAAAAGAATGGCAAATCATAAAGGGCTTATTGCTTCTAATAGTAGTTTCTCATTGTGGGCAGGTATTCTTGGGGATGTAGACTATTTTTCAATACCAAGCTATTGGATGAAAAATGTAAAGTCTTCGATATTAGGCCTTGAAAAAATTAAAAGGTATGAATCCTTATTGTAACTTTTTAAAATTCTGTGTCGAATTTTGTTGGTGGGATCTCATTTTATTTACATAAATTTTTTCAATAAATTTTGATGGCAGAAGCAAAAACGAAGTTCTTAGGATTAGATCAAAAAATACCTTGTAGAAAGGTTTTATTTTATATTGTCCGAGAAGTATTTGGAGTTTTATCTCCGCTATTGCATTTTTTATTCCTCCCCTTCTTTTGTATAAACTTTTGCCCCCATTTACATGAACAAGAACTTCATTAATGTTGTAGAAGGCTACTTTTTGGGTTACTAGTTTTGCCCATAATCCATAATCCTCTCTTAAATAAATATTTGGATATCCTCCTACAGAGTTTATTAAATTAGTCTTATAAAAAGCTGTCATATGATTTATTGGATTTCTAAATTTAATATATTTTTTTATTTGTATATCCGTTATTGGGATCTTTTTTTTTAAATTTGGTAAAATTTTATCTCTATCTATTTCTAAGATATTACTACCAATAACATCGATATTTTTTTTTGCATAATATAGTTGCTTTTCAAATCTACAAGGAAGGTTGATGTCATCACTATCAGCTCTTGCAACCCATTCAGTTTTGACAAGTTTTAGAGCACTATTTAGTGCCAGAGCTAAACCTAAATTTTTTTTTATTAAATTTAGTTGAATAGGAAATTTTTTTGAAATTTCTTCTATTATTTTTTGATTGGAAGCTGGGATTGGCCCATCGATTGTAAGGATAAAAAAATCTGGCTTAATTGAATTCTTAAATACGCTTTCAATAGACTTTTTTAGCAGGTAGGGATCATCTTTGAAATAAGTGCACATCAAAACTGTAAAGCTATTTTTTCTCATCACTTAATAAAGTTATCTATTAGGTATAAAATTTTAAAGCTTAATAATTTTATTATTTTCGATATGAGGCTTAAGCTAGATTTTACATATCCAATCAAAAAACTTAGGAGTAGTACTATTGAATAAATGAATAGCCTATTAAATATTTTTAAGTTGTAAGTAAAAATTTTAGCGAAATTTGATGTCATATTTTTTTTATGAACTCTGTATCTTACAAGAGAAATAGGTATATATTTGATTTTTATTCCTGCAAAGATAATTCTTATCCACCAATCAAAGTCTTCGGAATATAAGTCATTATTGAAAGGGATTGATAATAAAACCTCTTTTTTGGCTGCTATTCCAGATCCACCTCCAAATATGTTACTCCCATGAAGGAGGGATAAAATTGAAACTGTCTTATCTTTTCTACCTAGAATGTAACGAGGTTTTTTTTCAATCAACCCAAATTTTGAATATTCATGGCATACAACTTGATTTTTTTTTAGCGATTCTAAAGTTAATTCAGCCTTTTTTGATTCCCAAATGTCGTCATCATCAGAAAATAAGATGAAATTTGTTTTTGATTGTAATACCCCTAGATTTCTTTTTTGTGGTGTGTTTAGATTTTCACAAAATATTATATTGCAATTCTCTTTTTTTTTTTATTGACATTCCCTTGTTTTCGCATTGAATATTTTTGTCTAAAAGTATAATTATGTCTAATGGTTGTACTGATTGATTGTAAATACTTTCAAGTAATTGATTTAAAAAATTTATCCTACCGATTGATGGAATAATTACCGAATACATTCTTTTATAAAAAATATATTGTTATGTTATTTAAATTGTATAATTAAATGATCTTTTGTTATATAGATTATCCAAATAATTTGTATAAATTCCTTTAGGGTTTAAATTTTTAATACAACTTTAACTGTGGTGTAATATTAAAAATATTTCCCAAAGTCTTTATTAATCAAAATCGATTTTTAATATATGAAAACGACCTCTTTATTACCAGTAATTCTTTGCGGTGGAACAGGTTCAAGGCTTTGGCCACTATCTAGGTCCAGTTTCCCAAAACAATATTTGTCTTTATTTAAAGAAAATAAAAATTCACTATTGCAGGAGACCCAATGTAGATTAAAGAATTTAAAAAATATTCATGAACCAATAATTATATGTAATGAGGAACATAGATTTATTGTCGCTGAACAAATGAGGGAAATAAATATAAAACCTAAATCCATACTTTTAGAACCATTTGGTAAAAATACTGCTCCTGCAATAATATCTGCAGCTTTAAAAAGTTCTGAAGATGGAGAAGATCCCACATTATTGATCCTCTCTGCAGACCACAAAATTTCAGATATTGATCAGTTTTTATCAGTAATTAATAAAGCTAGAAAATATTGCGATGAAGGTAAAATTATTACTTTTGGAGTTGTTCCTACTTCTCCTGAGATAGGTTATGGATATATAAATGCATCAGTGCCTATTGAAAGGCATTTAAAAGCCTATCCGATAGAGAAATTTATAGAAAAACCAAATTTGCAAACTGCAGAGAAACTTATAAAAAATAAAAAAAATTACTGGAATAGTGGCATTTTTATGGCAAAAAGTAGTACTTTATTATCTGAGGCAGAAAAATATTGTGAGGGTTTATCTTCGATATGCAAGGAGTCATTGAATTCAAATTTGTTAGATCTTGATTTCCAAAGGATAGATAAAAAAACATTCAAAAATTGCCCTGATATATCTATTGACAAAGCAATAATGGAAAAGACAAAAATTGGGATGGTAATTCCTCTTGTTGCTGGCTGGAGTGATATTGGAAGTTGGAAAACTTTATGGGAAGTTTCAAAAAAGGACGATTATGGAAATGTTTTGTCTGGCAATATAGTAAATAAATCTATCAAGAATTGCTTTATTAAGAGTGATAAGAAATTAGTAGTTGGAATAGGTATCAATGATTTAATTATTGTTGATACAAATGACGCAGTATTGATTGTAAATAAAGATGATTGTCAAAGAGTGAAAGAGGTTGTCCCTTACCTTAAAAATATAGGCTGTAATATAGGGACAACTCATCAAACTATGTATAGACCCTGGGGTTGTTACACCTCAATTGCTAGAGGAGATAAATGGCAACTTAAGACAATTGAAGTCAGACCAAAAGCAAAATTATCTTTACAGATGCATAAATATCGTGCAGAACATTGGGTAGTTGTAAGGGGAATGGCTGAAATAGAGATTGATAGCAGTAAAACTTTACTTAAAGAAAATCAAAGTGCTTATATACCATTAGGTTCCAAACATAGACTATCAAATCCAGGTAATCAAACATTAATGATGGTGGAAGTTCAAAGTGGTGATTATCTAGGTGAGGATGATATTATTAGATTTGATGATATTTACGGAAGAGTTAAATAGAAGTTCTTAAACTGAATTTAGTTTAATAAACATTTAAAGTCTAATGTTTTGAAGTTTATTAGAAAAATAATTTATTTGTATTTTTTTGTTTATTAATGTTGAATATGATATTTTTTGCCCCTGCTAATAATATCCAGCCTGTAATGCTAATTCTCCCATCAAAATATGGTATATCAAAAAGGTGAATTATAAATAATAAAAATAATGATATTATCCAAGCTCTATCTATAATTTCTTGCTTGTCATTATTTCTAATATATTTAAATACTTTTAAGTATGATTTATAGATAATGTAGGCTATTGGGATAAGTATTAATAGTCCAGCAGGTATACCATAATTAATAAATAATTCTAATGTAAGGTTGTGTGAGTGACCTTTCCAGAAACCTGTTTCAGAGAGAAATAGATTGGGAAATGAATTTGATCCATGACCAAATAATGGTTTTTCAATTATAAAATCTAGACTATATTTCCATATGCCCAATCTTGAGATATCAAGAGATTCAAATTCAGCGCTTGTAAAGTTAATCCAAATCCCTTTAGGAATAATTTGTCTAAGAAAATTCTGAAATCCAACTCCAAATATTGGAATAGATAGATTTATTGCTATTAATGATAATCCACTAAAAAAAACGACTAACCATTGTCTAATCTTTGTTCCTAAGATAAGAGGTATTGTAATTAATAAGCAAATCCAGGCTCCACGAGAGGCCGTTAAAACTATTAATGTTGAGACAGAAATAGCTAAAAATAATTTGAGAGTAACTTTAAAAGCATTTTTATTGTCAAAATATAAGAAAGCCAAACAAAATGGCCATAAAATGTTTAACCAAGCTCCTAAATAATTTGGATTACTAAATAAACCTGTTATTCCAGTTATGCCATCTAGAGGTCTTTGATACCAAACTATTAAACCAAATAACGTTTTAAATGGGCCATTCCACTTTAATAAAGATTGACTAAAACATGAAAAAATAACTGGTAGTGAACCCAAAATCAATGCAATAATTGAATTTTTTCTGTCAATACTTGAAATGAGATATTTCTGAGATGCTATAAACAAAAGGATAAGTGGAATCCAATTTAATAAATCTATAAATATCAAATAAGACTTATCTGAAAAGCCTTTATCCCAAACTATTTCAAGAAAATTGATTATGGTGCTTAGAAAAAGGAATACACAAGCTAAGGAAAAGATTTTGTTTATCTTGTCATCATTGTTTTTTAGACTTTGTTGATTAAAACTAAAAAATATCGATAAAAATAAAATGCAAACTGAAACTGATAATGCGGAAGGTAAAAAAAATAAACCAACAAGAAAAATTAAGTTTCCTATTTTTAAAGAACCTTTTAATTTGTTTGCCAAAAGGAGATAAAGAATTAGGAAATTGGAAATTTTTCCAACGCTTCCTGCAGGATTCGAACCTGCGGCCCACTGCTTAGAAGGCAGTTGCTCTATCCAGCTGAGCTAAGGAAGCATTTTTTTATTATATCTAAACCTTTAGACCTAAACAATCTTAGTAAAATCTTTTTTATATAAAATCCAAAAAATCATTATCTTTTTTTTAATTAGTAAATAATATAGAATTTGAGAGCAACTTATTTTAATCTTGACGAGAAGACTAACTGAAAAACAAAAAGAAGAAATATTGAAATGTTTTAAATCTGGCATGGATATCGATGCTTTATCACAAAAATATGCCTGCACCAACTCTACAATTATTAGGAATCTAAAAAAAAATCTTGGAGAGAAAGAATTCAAGGAGTTATCCAAAATAAGTAAAGCATTAAAAGGAAAAACTAAAACCAATAAAAGTAGAACTCTTGATACACAAAAAATAAATTTTAGTAATGAAGACTCAAATGAAAATTCAAACAATCTAAAAGTTTTGAATGAAAAAATAACTGATTCAAATATTGAAACGATTGATTCTTTTTTTGAAATTCCCCCTATAGACTACGAAATCGATAATTCGTCTCGAAAAGAATTTTCTTCAGTTCCTATCTCAGAAGTAGATTTCCCTAAAGTTGTGTATCTTGTTGTGGATAAGAAAATTGAGTTAGAAATAAAATTTTTAAAAGATTTTCCCGAATGGGAATTCTTACCTACTGATGATTTGAATAGAAAGACTATAGAAATATTTTTTGATTTAAATCTTGCCAAAAGATCTTGTAACAAAGATCAAAAGGTTCTTAAGGTCCCAAATACTGATGTTTTTAGAATCGCAGCACCTATGCTTATTGAAAAGGGGATTTCGAGAATTGTTTGTGCTGAAAGCTTAATAGCTCTTTGAACAATTTTTATTTATTATTCATATCAAGAATTAGAAAACTTCCTAAAATAGAACCTAATATAAAATTGGAGCCTATTATAAAACTTATTGGGAGTTCAATTGTTTCGTCAATTAACAAGTCTACTTTGCTTTTGTTTGAACTATTTTGTATCCCAATAATTAATGCTAAAAATAAACAAGAGTTGAAAATTACTGCTAAGAATAATTTTTTAATTAGGAAACTCATATGATTAGTTCTTTATTTTAAATCTTAAATCAAATTATAAATTTCGCTTTTCTTAAGTCCATTTTTTTTCGCTAAGTATTTTGATGCTGCAGACAAGCTTAATCCTGCATTTATTAAATCTTTGAGATCTTTTTTCATAGTGAATTTATCAAGGTTTAAATCTCTTTTTTTGATGCCTTTTAGAACTATTGTTATTTCACCAATAATATCCTTTTCTCTGAAGAACTCAACAACCTCATTAATATTATCACCAACATGCTCTTCAAATTTCTTTGTTAATTCTCTGGCTACCATGATTTCACGATCTCCACCACAAAATTCCATTAATTCCTCTAATACTTTTTTGAGCCTCTTTGGTGATTCGTAAATTACAGTTGTTTTTTCATTCTTACTAATCTCAAAAAGAATTTTTTCTCTATCAATTTTCTTTTTAGGAAGAAAGCCTTCAAATACAAAACTAGAAGAGGGTAGTCCACTGGAAACAAGCGCTGTTATTGCCGCACATGCTCCAGGAACACAAATTATATCAATCCCTTCAGATTTTACGCTCCTTGCAATATCTTCTCCTGGATCGCAAATTCCTGGGATGCCTGCATCACTTACAATAGCTATTGATTTTCCTTCCTTGAGATCTTTTAATATTTTTGGAATTTTTATTAAAGAATTATTTCTATTAAAACTTATAAGTTTATTTGAAATATTGAACTTGTTCATTATTTTTTTTGTTTGTCTTGTGTCCTCACAAGCAATTAAAGAAACTTTTTTTAGAATATTTAATGCTCTTAGAGAGATATCATTTAAATTTCCAATTGGAGTGCCAACTATATATAAAATACCGTTTTCTGGTTCTTCCTTTCTATGTGATAATAAAGAATTATTATTCATTTAATGATTGAATTACCCTCTGGTGTTGATATTAATAATCTTATCGAGGATATAAGAATTTTCAGCTGGCAAGCAGTTGATATTTTGCTTTATTACTCTAAATTGTTAGAAAATTCAGATGATAAGAGAAATATACTCAAAAATAATAATGAAGACGATCCTGTTACTTTGGCTGATTTACAAGTTAATGAATTAATTATTAAAGGAATAAATGAAAAATATAAAAATATTAAATGGGATATTTTGAGTGAAGAAAATGTGAAAATTTCTGCAAAAACTTTTGATAGTAAGACTGACTGGATCTGGGTTCTTGACCCTCTTGATGGAACGAAGGACTTCATCCAAGGCACAGGAAATTATGCAATGCATTTGGCATTGAACTTTAAACAAAAACCTTATATTGGGTTTGTTTTGATTCCTGATAAAAATCAATTATGGATTTCTGATGGAAAAAAAACATGGTGTGAAAAAAGAGATGGATCAAAATATGAACCAATTCTTTTAAAAAAAAGAAATCTTCATGAAATGACCCTAGTAACAAGTAAAAATCATGGCAATGAAGTTTTGAGAAATTTAATTCAGAAAACTAATTTTTGCAAAGTACAAATAATGGGCAGTATTGGATGCAAAATAGCATCTATAGTTCGTGGAGACAGTGATATTTATATTTGCATTAGTTTACCCGGTAAAAGCTCCCCAAAAGATTGGGATTTCGCTGCCCCAGAGTCCATTTTGAGAGCCGCTGGTGGGGCAATTACAGATTTAGATAATCAAGAATTATCCTACGGCAAAAATAGTTTCGAGCAAAGGGGAATTATAGTTGCCACAAATGACAAGAAAACTCACGGAAGTATATGCCTCGAAATTAAGAAAATTATTGAGGAGTATGGAATCTATCCTCTATAGTCTTAATTAAGAGGAGCAACTGGAGTAGGAGTTGGTTCTGGATAAGACATTCCATTATTTTGCCCTACTCCTCTCAAAGTAAGGTTAATTCTCCCTCTGCTGTCAATTTCTCTAACTCTTACGGTTACTTCATCCCCCTGCCTTACTACATCTTCGACTCTCTCAACCCTTGCTTCAGATAATTGAGAAATGTGAACCATCCCCTCTTTGCCTGGCAATATTTCGACGAAAGCACCTATAGGTATTATTCGTGTTACGACTCCAGAGAAGATCTCACCTTCATGAAC
>FUFK010065433.1_pt1 | contig 30182 bp, 24 predicted proteins | sample 1021851 | NCBI WGS metagenome assembly FUFK01 (sample SAMEA51879418, study PRJEB19060) | metagenome | reverse complement strand
TGGGATGCATCAAGAATCAATGTACTGATTGACCTGACAACAGTAACAACAAGCATGAGTATTAACCAGTTACGAGGGCGCTCAATCAGATTGGACAAACAATGGCCAGAAAAAGTTGCTAATAATTGGGATGTTGTTTGTCTAGCAGAGGAGTTTACCAATGGATTCTCAGATTATGAGCGCTTCAAAAAGAAACATAAGCAATTGTATGGAGTGTGCGATGATGGTGCGATAGAGAAAGGGGTAGGACATGTTCATGCGGCATTTACTGAGGCCGAGCCAGAGGGAATCAGCGAAGGAATGTCTGTATTCAATGAAGATATGCTGAGACGAAGTCGTAATAGAACTCATGTAAGAGGTCTATGGGGAATAGGCCAGCCATTTTTTGCCAAACCAACTTCAGCAATTGAAGCAAAATTAACCGTTGGTTCAGGAGGTGGCTTTTCGTTTGGTAAAGAAAAAACTCCGTGGACCGATGAATCTCTAGTTCAAGCAATTTCACTTTCGATCGTAAATAGCTTGATTCATCTAGGAATGATCTCAAGAAATTGTCGTGCTGATGGTGGTAACCGTGGAGGGGGCTGGGTACGTTTGCATCTCGAGAATGCCACAGAAGAAGAAAGTGCATTATTTTCAGAATGTTTGGAGCAAATTTTGGGACCTATGGAAAAGCCTAGATATGTAATATCACGTTCATCCAAATTTATCACCGACACATGGTTATCAAAAATTATGCCAGAGGTGATTGCTAAATTTTTCCGTCCGGTCAAAGAACGCTTGGTGATGTACCATACAGTCCCAAAAGTACTAGCAGCATCGGCGGAGAAAGCCGAAATCTTCCAACGCTACTGGAATGAATTTGTTAGCCCATCAGAATTATTTTACGCTAGAGGTAAAGAAGGTAAGATGAGAGTTGAAATCATTAAATCTTCAACTCTGGTGCCCAAAAATTCGCTGCATAGAAAAGAGATTTTCCTATGAACAAGATTTGCACATTATACTTTTTCCAGTTTCACAATCAGCGCAAAATCTACCTCGGCACTTGAAGCAACGGAAATCAAAATCTTTCATTCTTAAATCTCACCTTAAGCCTGCTTTCTTCAAGGACTCTAACAGTACACTGCCAAGTTCTGAGGGATCTTTTGCGCAAGCAATACCTGCGGCTTCAAATGCAGCAAACTTCTCCTCTGCCGTTCCCTTGCCACCAGAAATAATTGCCCCAGCGTGGCCCATTCGCTTACCCGGCGGTGCGGTAGCCCCAGCGACAAAGCCGACTATTGGTTTGGAGACATTTTCTGCTGCCCATGCAGCAGCATCTTCCTCTGCAGTCCCGCCAATTTCGCCAATCATAACGATCGCTGCTGTTTGCGGGTCTGCCTCAAACGCAGCAAGACATTCGATGAATCCAGTTCCGTTCACTGGGTCACCACCTATCCCAATGCAAGTCGACTGACCTTCATCGATACTCATGGTCTGAGCCACTGCTTCATAAGTGAGGGTGCCAGATTTAGATACTATTCCGATTCTGCCTTTAGCGTGGATGTGGCCTGGCATAATGCCGATTTTTGCTCCGCCTGACTCTCCAGGTGTGATAATACCAGGGCAGTTTGGACCAATCAATCTAACACCCGGGCGGTTGTAGACATAGGCTACGGCCTTGACCATATCTAGAGTCGGGATTCCTTCTGTAATACAGACAATAACTCCCTCACCCTTTACCGAATCAAACGCATCAGCTGCTTCCATTATTGCTTCAGCAGCAAACGGCGGTGGGACATAGATTACCGTTGCATCAGCATCAGTCGCCGTAATTGCTTCTGTCATTGAATTCCAGACAGGGAAGTTTCTGCCTTGTAATTCAACAGTTTGACCACCTTTGCCAGGCGTACATCCTCCAACGATGTTTGTACCATACTCTACCATTTTGTCGGCGTGGAACATACCCTGTTTTCCAGTAATTCCTTGAACCAAGACCTTGGCATCTTCTTCAATCCATATTGCCATATCAAACACCTCCTCCGATGAGCTCGACAATCTTCTGAGCACCCTCAGCCAGGTCATCAGCAGGGTGTATGTTGAGCGTCGATTCTGCAAGTATTGCTTTACCCTCATCGACATTAGTACCTGCTAACCGAACCACGAGAGGCACTTCTAGAGAGAGTGCCTCAGTCGCAGCAATCACACCTCTAGCGATTATGTCACAGCGCATGATTCCGCCAAAAATATTGACTAATATCCCTTTGACATTAGGATCTTCTAGGATGATTGAAAACGCTGTCTTAACTTGTTCTTCATTTGCCCCTCCACCAACATCTAGGAAATTGGCTGGTTCACCACCATAGAGTTTGATGACATCCATGGTGGCCATNGCNAGCCCTGCACCGTTGACNAANCAGCCAATATTGCCATCAAGTTTGACATAGGATAAACCGGCTTCCTTAGCCCTGATTTCAACTTCCTCTTCTTCACTCAAATCACGCAGTTCATCCCAGTAGCGATGCCTAAATTCAGCATTCTCATCAAACGATACTTTNGAATCTAGTGCTACTATGTCATCATCAGTAGTAAGGACTAGCGGATTAATCTCTACCATAGCGCAGTCATTTGAAACAAACATAGCATACATCTTTGCCAGCATTTTCATGAATGATTTCAATGATTTACCTTCTAATCCGAGTGCGAGCCCTAGGTCTCTATTTTGAAAACCCATCAGGCCTGCATTGGGGTCTATAGATATTTTGTGAATTAATTCTGGAGTATTATGTGCCACTTCTTCAATATCCATACCCCCCTCAGTAGAGGCCATTATCATAACTGACTTATTTTCTCTGTCAACCAACAGTGCTAGATAGTATTCATGAGCTATGTCACAACCTGATTCAACGTATAAGTTTCTGACCAGTTTCCCAGATTCACCAGTTTGTATTGTGACAAGAATATTGCCTAAAATATTCTCTGCATAATTTTTAACTTCATCACGACTGAAAGCGATTTTGACACCACCTTCCATGACTAAATCACCGGAATCTGGTGAATACAAGTTCCCTTTGCCTCTGCCACCAGCATGGATTTGAGATTTTACGGCAACTACTTTTGAGTTTAGTTTGTCATATGCTGCGAGAGCCTCATCCACCGTTTTACAATGTACTCCTTCTAGAACTGGAACGCCATTAGTTCTCAGTAGTTCTTTGCCTTGATATTCATGGATATTCATAACCTTCTCCGGGTCTGTCCAGAGAAAGGCCGTCTTTGAATACTTTGATTCAACCTTAAATTCTAAACACTGTCATTCATAGGACAAAGCATGCCTAGCGATGCTATTTGGTTGGGAATTCTTGGTCTTTGGGCAATAGCTGTAGTGTATGGAATCAAACCCTTCTATCATTATCTTAGAAAACAAGGTTCAGAACATATGGTTGCGGTTTATTACAATAGAAAGGTTGCCCACATGCTTGCAGGTGGGGTGCCAATAATCGCATCACCAATGGTGTTTGACGATCCTATCTGGGTGTTGATTGGTGGTGTTCTAGGTAGTATCGCTCTTGCCGCGACCCATATCCTAGACAGAAGGCTTTGGTGGATGCAAACTAAGCAGAATATGAATGACGCAACATTTGCATTTATGCTCGGAATTTCAGTATATGTTATTTGGGAATACAGCGACCAGCCATGGTTAGCAATTCTGCCCTCACTATTCATGGCATTTGGTGATGGAGTTACCGGCATTATTCGCAATAAGATGTTCAAAAAGCGAACGAAAAGCGCCTGGGGAAATGTAGGTATGGCAGCATTGTGCCTTCCTTTGGGATACTTTATCGGTACCATGGCTGAACCTCAAATACCAGTTTGGGGACTAATTTCAGGTATGGTTGCGTCATTTGTCGAGCGATATGAGTTTGGCCCTATTGATGACAATGTTTTGATTGTTGTTTTTTCATCCATTGTCCTATTCGTTGGATTAAATTTTGGACCAATCTAGAAAACAAGATTCTTTAATCAAGAACCCCGACAGACCATCATGACTCTAAATATTGGTGACAAGGCAGTTAACTATTCATTGAAAAATGCGAACGTAGAAATCGGCGGACAGTCACTCAGTTTAGAACAGTCAGTGATGGAAAATGGTCTAGTCATAGTGTTTGAGTGTAACCACTGCCCATACGTGGTGGCAAGCGTAGACCGAATGAATAGAATGTCAGAATATTGTAAATCTAATCAGATAGGCTTCGTTGGAATAAACTCAAATGATGCTTCAGTATACGCAAATGATTCCTTTGAACATATGGTTAAAAGGGCTAAAAACGACATGCCATATGCTTATCTACATGATGCATCTCAAGAAATAGCTCATGCTTATGGAGCAAAAAGGACACCGGAATTTTTCTTATTTGACAACGAGAAAACCTTAGTTTATCGAGGCAGGATGGATGATTCCCCAAAAGATCCAAACCAGGCCTCAACCAGTGAATTAAAAGACGCGATAAATGCCATGCTAGATGGTATATCACCTAGTATATCAGAAACAGAATCAATTGGATGCTCGGTTAAATGGAAGGCTTGATTTCGATGAGTTGTAAGAGGCAATGTGATTGGGATGACAATCAGGTTTGTCGAAGTTGTGGTATAGACTATTCAGTTCCTAAAACGGATGAAAATAATGATTCAAACACTGAGAAATGAACGGATTGATTCAAAGACTCTACCGTGAACCGCCAGCCAATGCAAGTCGTGGTTCTAGCTGGGGGGATTGGTTCGCGACTAAGTCCGTGGACTAATTCAGTACCCAAACCGTTGTTACCAATGTTGGATAGAACTTTACTTGAGCAAGTTATCTACACAGTACCATCAGATTTGATTGATGAAGTAGTGGTAGCAGGTGGTTACAAAGTAGAGATGATCAAGTCTTACTTTGATTCGATAGATTGTGACTTTGATGTAAGAATAGTCAATGAAACACAACCACTNGGCACAGGAGGCGCACTCCGTAATTGTCAAGATGTTGTTAGTGGTAAATTTGCTTGCTTTAATGGCGACATCATCTCTTCTTTGGATGTTGGAAAATTACTATCACTACACAATTCCAATGGTGGGATTGGTAGTTTGGGATTATGGGAAGTTGCTGATCCAACTAGATTTGGGATTGTAGGACTCGATAATGAAAATAAAATTACCCAATTTAAGGAAAAACCAAAACAAGCAGAGATATTTTCTAATCTAGTTAATGCAGGTTCTTACATATTTGAAGAGGATATTTTTGATTTTATGCCAAACGGNAAACACTCACTAGAACGAGATGTATTTCCAAAGTTGGCCGAAGCAAGACAATTAAATGGAATGCAATTTGACGGTTATTTTATCGACGCAGGAACCAAGGAATCATGGATTAATGCAGTTTCTAGGTGTATTCGTGAAGCGAGATTTTCCAATGGCAATAATACATTCAATTCTTGGTTCGCAAGCAAGCCACAGTTGTCTGCTAATCAGAGCATCAGTAACTCAATGATTCACCAAGGTGTGATAATTTCTAGTTCGCTGGTCTCAGAATCAACAATACTAAGCAATTCCAAAGTAGCTGATAATTGCCAGATAGTTCGTAGTTTGATTGGCGAAAATTGTGACATTGGGTCTGATTGTATAATCGAGGATGTGATTGTCGACCATAACTCAACGATACCTAATGGTACAAAGTTGAGTGACTGCACGTGGCCAATCGAATAATTTATGATGTTTTAGTGGAAGAACTCAAAAAGCAATTTGGCCTGCGAAATAATATGAACAATCCTCTAATTGTGATTAATTTCAAAACCTACGAAACCGCAAGTGGAGATTCTGCATTATTGCTTGCTAAAGAGATGGACAAATTTACCGATAGAGAATTTCGCATGATTGCTGTTGTATCTGCTTTTGACTTATCATCAATTTCTAAATCAGTGAGAAATGTTGAGGTTTGGACTCAACATCTCGACCCGGTGGGTAGAGGCAGTCATACGGGATGGCTTGAGCCTGAATTGGCCTTACATCATGGGGCAGTTGGCACAGTAATTAATCACGCAGAGCATAAAGTTAGCATACAACACGTTGAGAGACTAATGTCTATGCTACCGGAGGATTTCCCTATTTGTGCATGCGCAGCAGATGTTGAAGAAGCTATAGCATTAGCAAAACTTGGACCGACATTTATTGCTGTTGAACCACCAGAATTAATCGGCGGCGATATTTCAGTAACAACAGCCGATCCAGCGATCGTTTCAGATACTGTTGCAGCAGTTAAGTCAACTAACCCTAACGTACGAGTTTTGTGTGGTGCAGGGGTCAAGAATGGGACGGATGTAAGAACAGCAATCGAGCTTGGTGCTGAAGGTGTTTTACTTGCCAGTGGCGTTACTAAAGCACCCGATGTCAGCGCTGTATTGGATGATTTAACAGGCTGACTGTCAAAATCCTACCTGACTTCTTTGTTAATCGGACAATTTATTTTGTATGGGCAACGATTACAGTATAATTTTGTTTTTGTTAAAGGTAATGAGTCATAATCATTGCTTCTATAGAATTCCTGAGCTAGAATGTTGAAATGATGAACGTCTTTTTCGAGTAATTGTTTCGTCTGTTGCAACAATTTTTGATTCGGTTTTACTTGGTTGNACAGCCATTTTCCTTTGTACCATGATAATCCGTGAATTACAAATTTTTCATCTAAACTTGGTAAGTATTGGTTGCCCTTTGACCACAATAGCATGCTACACAGTTCTAAGTCCTGAAATGGTTGCCTATGTTCAGATTGGAAATTTAGGCGCACTAAGTGCCATACAGAGTCTTGTCGATAAACTATGTCTGGTGAACAGTAGACATCGAGGTGGCCAAATCTGGTTGACTGGACTCGGTGGTGAAAACTCCATTCCTTGATTGATTTATCAACAATTTTTCTTAGGACATCCTGCTTCATTAACCCCTTAATTCGTCGATATCCATGAATAATCAGCTGGTTTTTCTTCTTCGAAGGAATCTTNTGTTGACTATTTGATAAATAATTTACATTTACATGGAAGCGCATTTTTGAAATTATTACCTTATCTTTCCAGTGCATTCCTTTGTGCAAATCACTCAATAATTCAAACAATACGATTCTTGTACACTTAATCATTAGATCAAAATAAGAGATATTAGTTGTGCTTCCACCCTTGTAATTACCACGTTTTGTGACAAAAAAGTACTGCTTAGCGTATCTTCTTGCACAATTAGTAAAGGTTTTCCGCCTAGTCAAACTCCATTCGGACAAATATCTGTTCATGAGCGTTTTACCAAACATCTACCGATGTAAAGGTTATCACAATAATCCAGCATTTGTACTTGCGAGGATAGAGTTAATTGTTACCCAAATGGCTAGTGGTAGTATTAACCATCCAACAAATTGAGTGAATGACTCGGCTCCAAACCTACCAAACAATCGAGAGATAGGACCTCCAACAGCAGCAATTAATCTAAGGGATAGTACCGCTAAGCCGCCTAGTAAAAGAATCAAAACTAGTGAAATAATTGATCTGAATATGCCAACAAAGCCACTTAGGAAGGCAGCTCCAACGGCCTGCGGGAATAATGCTGGGAAGGCCAGTAAACCGAACCAACCGAACCAAATACCAATCAGTAAGTCTCTTTCCATATCTTCCAATGGCCGCCAGTCTTGGAAATGCCTAGGATAAAGTCCATGAATCAGTTTGGCTAAAATCGCCGCCTCGAATGGTTTACCATTCTTGGCGGTAAAGAACGCCATTTCTACAAACCAAAGCATCATTACGATATCAAAATAAAACAACAAACCAGAGCCGATAGGTAATATTGTAGCGATTAATATTGGTAGATTGACAAGTAAAATCCCCGCCGCTCCAGCACCGATTATTGATGCCCATAGTGAACCAGGGGGGAGTGGTTCATCAGGTGGACTCCATCCTTCTCTTGGAAGTGCGATGAAGAAGAGGAATAGCCCTGGACCTATCAACATGGCAAAATAAGCCCCGAGGTTTTGCGAGCCTCCTGACGGAATTTTATCGATAGCCTCACTAATATCATCAGCGTATGCTACAGGAGTTTTAGAGTATGTCACGTGCATTGCTTTATCAAGAACAATCACTGAATCAGATACTCCATGTGGTAGGGTTGCCGCGAAGTGTTCATTTTTATCAATTAGAATTGGCCACGATACATTGAGTTGCTGGCGCATTTGGATTATGTCTGAATTCATTGGGCTCATACCGGACAATACATGAACTATAGCCACATCATCACCGTATTTTTCCAAGGTAATATTAAATTGATTAGATTGTTCAATAAGGTTTTCAGAGGCTGGTAAACCCATGCCAATAACTAGGGCATCGCTACCATCAAATAATTCGGTAATGCTGTAAGATTTATCGTTCTCATCAACCAAATCTGCATTAGGCACTCGAGTATTTTCATAAATTGCTGCATCAGCACCTAGGTTATTCTGACTGAAGGCAGTGGGAACAAATAATATCATCATCACTACCAGGGCGCTTAGAATTGGAATTGGAATCAATAGACCTTGGTTGAACGTATTTGCCAAGAATGCTAACAGGGCAAACACAGCAGACAGGGTTAAGAATAGCTTAGCATTGAGGAAACCACTATCTTCATCAGACACCTCGAAGCGTAAAATACCAAATGCATGACACTCACTATTCAAGTCTCCATAAATAGTTCTGACGCACATTTGTAAATTTAGTTCACCGTTAGCAAGTACCTTTTTACCCGACCATGTCCAGATAGATTCGTTATCACCGATTTCTCTTACAGTCAACGTCTTTCCAGTTGAGTCTTCTAATTTATTATCATTTGATAAAGATACTTTTTCATAATCTTTGAGAGGCCCCCAAATTTCCCATTTTATGTCTTTGATATCACTAGCACCCCATGGCATCAGTGGATCAAATTCTATATGAGCGATATTTGATTCATCTAAAATCATGCGTATTTCCGGCTGATACAGTACTCCAACCATGACAATTCCTCCGGAATTTTGGGGTTCTGGGCCTCCGCCCCACTGTACCATCACACTGGAGCCAAGGCAGTTGTGCACTGCACTGAGTGATAATGTAAACACATCACCGGGATTTGCGGTAATGTTCATCTCATTTTCTGGGCCTGAGAAATTCATAGCTTGGCCAGGAGTAATCTCATCGACAATGTTTGTCACCGATTCTTGGTAAATTTGTTCGCCACCTAAACTAACAGTATAGGTGAGAGTTGTTGATGCGTCAGAAAGTTGCAAACTAGTAGTTTGTTGTCTGAAACAGGTTTCAGGGCCAACATTGTCATCAAGATAAACAGAAAAGAATACACTAATTTTGACGGTTTGGGAAAAAGCAGTTTGAACTGGCTCGCTTTGAATAGTAAATATGTCGCCATTAAACAGCGGATCAAGGCTGATACCACCTTCGGTTTGATCAGGCCTTTCTCTCTGTAAAATCGCTGATGACTCAGTCATTCCTTCAACAAATAACTGTTCAACAGGATTAACCTCCCAATCAATGTATCCAGGAGTGTAGGAATCATCTTGAGCAGTAACTGTGGAAGATGCGATTACGCCAACCAGCAAAACTAGCAAGATTATGCTAACACACCGGTTGGCCATGATAGTTCGAGTTGTTATTAGTTGAATAACTATCTGCCTGTTGGTATAGCATCAATAGTGTAGCCAAGCAAACATAATCAGCATTCCGGAGGTGATGGCTAGGGCATTCACACCACCCTTGGTTAAGTACCCTCTATTTTCGAACCAAGCACCGAGGAAACTGTCAATCTGACAACCAACCCATCCTATGGAAATCACCGCCAATGTTAACGAAACACCATCGTTTATTGGATTATTTAAGTTAGTTACATACCAGGCGCCGAAAGTCATCAAACCGATTAATAGGGCGCCACAAAGTGCTGCGATTTGACCTGTCTTTGAAAATCCACCATTTATTCCTGGTTCACAATTCTTGAATGTAGTAATCATCCTTACATTATCATCCAAACAACCAAATTCACTAGCAAAGGTATCAGCAGCAGCCACTGAAACCGCAGCGCCGAACATCCATAAACCATAATTCCAATCCTCGCTGATAAACGCCCCAGTGGCAATTAATGCCGGGATTCCACCGTTGGCAAACACATTGACCCATCCACGATGGCCATCATCGCTTTCAGACATATTTCTGGCCTTTTTTTCGGCAAATTTCCATTTGGTTGCAAAGTGGGAAAATACCAAGAAAGCAAGCAGAATTAGTAGCCAAGTCCAATGACCCAACACTCCTACTAGAAGTCCGACAAACACTGCGGCAGCTACTCCACCACCATCCAAAAAGCGGGCTTTTGTTGAGGCAATAACAAGTATTAACATGACTACAGAGGTTATAGTCAAATTACCCTGATTGATACCTTCCAGTAGGTATTCCATGCTTTTCCCCGTGCGCACTTCGTAAAGGCTGACTTAAATTTGCTTCCCTATATATGGGGAAAGTACGGCGTTTATTTCTGCATAACAGCCTTTTCCGAGATAGCAAAAGGGACTAATTTCCTCAATATTGTCCATAGTAGTATGATTAGAAAAATTATCGTGAACAAATTTGCCATTATTTGAATACCTACAGATAAATCCTTGACAATAACGCTGATTGTCCACAGCGAACCATTCCACAGTGCGTGAAATAATATTGCTATTCCTACAGCCTTGAATGGATTATGGGTAATATTGAATGCTTTATTGGGGCCAGCAGATAGCCACCTTGGTAATGTTGGAATTTCTCTTTTTGTTTTAGATGTGATCATTGGCTGGCCAGATTTCCCATCAAATAAAATCCATTGGCTATCTTGTTGATTTTTTGATTTATCAAAAACTCCCATACTACGTTCATGCCAGCGTTTGCTTATTACGTAATGACCAATAGCATATCCGGATATTGCAGTCCATGTTGCGTGCCCGGGAATCGAGCCAATTGCCCTTAATACAGCGGTAAAAACGAAACTAATCGCAGCTCCTTCACCAGCAAAAATCGAGCTAAGGATGTAAATCATATTTTCAAGTAAAGCAAAACCTAATCCTACAGAGAAGCCAATTTGAAAACCACGCTTTGGTGAGTCGATGAATCTTGCAAGGAAAAGAACTGCTATGGCTTTGGAAATTTCTTCGCCAATCGGTGCGGATATGAATAATATAGTGCCATATCCTAAACTATATTCATCGGTTAAAGAAAGCCCGAGGAAGTTAATCAAAATTGGAAATATGATAGAATTTATCAATAAAGCCGGCAATGTTGACAGCATTCCAGCAATTAGCATCCATTCACCTTGTCTTCTTGTCGTGCTCAGACCAAAATACTCGTTTGATGTCGACCACCACGCAAACACAGGGGTAGAAAAACCAATTATCCATGCAGGTAACGCAATAATGAGAAATAATAGTATTGTTAATGGGTTGATTCCAGTTACCAACAGTGGTAGCATAAATACACTGGAAACGATTACGCCAATCGAAAATATAATCCATAATTGCTTCACACTTGGCATTTCTAGTGGTGCAGTATTGTGTACTAAATGGTGTTGTAATACAGTTGAAGTTGGTGATTGAATCAAAGTCCCGGGCGTGATATAGTGAGCACTACTACCATTTGGATTTGGCTCTAACCTAACTATATGAGCGAGTTTTGGTTTGCGAAGCAATAAGAAAAACAATAGAAATGGAGTAGAACAAATGGTGCCAAAAATGACCAATAGCGGATCCATTGGGCCTAAGTCACCATCCATATCGCCATCAACAAAACCATACAATACCACGGTGAAAATTTGAACAAAAAAGAATAGAATAAATACCGAGGTCAACATAGAAAAAGCCGTTTTCCATGGGGATGATTTTTGTGACAGGTAAAGATTTTTGGGCGATGGAGATAAGCCCGTTTGTGGAACTCCAAGCATAATTCTCCCTTTGTATTTGGATTGTCCCGCTCAGTTCGCCCATCACTCGTCACTGAAAAATCAGCAGTCGGCCAAAGCAATCATCACTGCGGGGTTGACCCTAGAGGTTTCATTTGAATAATTCATCGCTGCCTAAAGGCCATACATGGTTTTTTATGACAACAGGATGAAGATAGCACATGAGTGCTATCGAATATCTGTTTGCACCAAGGAAAGACCATCGTGGATGGTCAACTCCAAGCGAGGCGGCGAGAATTTTTTTCATCATTGCAATGGTATTCTCTGCTTGGTGGTCCTGGCAACTTGCAGAAGGTAATGTGATTGTTTTTCTCTGTCTATTGATGCTTATTTCAACCCCTACACTCTCTATAGGGTGGTGGCTTATATCAATAATCAGTAGTAACTATGAGCCTAAGGTGCTAACTGAATCGGTGAATAATGTCGACAAAAGCAAGAAGTTACCGCTTCACTCGTTCAGGAAACCATAAGTCCACTCATGAGGGGGGGCAAACGTTTCTTTGATTGACCTTGGGCTTACCCATCTCAATAAGTTTAGTGGAGAGCCAGCCTTATCATTTGTACCACTACCTCTTGCTCCACCAAATGGTTGTTGGCCGACTACTGCGCCGGTTGGTTTATCGTTGATGTAAAAATTTCCAGCGGAGTACCGTAATGTAGACATTGCGGTCTCAATATCCTCTCGATTGGTGGCAAAAATTGAGCCAGTCAAAGCATATTCTGAGGTTCCATCACAAAGTTTGAGAGTCTCCATAAATTCGTGGTCAGGATAGATATAAATTGATAATACAGGGCCAAAAATTTCCTGTGCCATAGATTCATATTTCGGATCTGAACAGAGAATAGTGGTCGGTTGAACAAAATAACCAGTCGAATCATCATAACTACCTCCTGTTATTATTTCACATCCAGAATCTTGTTTTGCTCTGTCGATGTATCCAGCAATATTATCGAATGACTTTCGATCAATAACCGCAGCCATGAAGTTTGAGAAGTCCTTTGGGTCTCCAACAGAAATTTTGGCAACCTCGCTGACATAATTTTCCTTAATCGATTTCCACACAGATTCGGGAATGTAGGCTCTACTTGCTGCACTACACTTTTGCCCTTGATATTCAAATGCGCCTCTGATCAACGCAACAGTTAGTGCTTTATGATCACAATTTGGATGGGCAACAATGAAATCTTTACCGCCAGTTTCACCAACAATTCTTGGGTATGAGCGTAAGTTTTCCAAGTTGTTTGCCACATCTTTCCACATCTGTCTAAATACCGATGTTGAACCAGTAAAGTGAATTCCAGCAAGCATTGGATGTGAAAGACAAACATCTCCCACCATGCTTGCTTTACCGGGGATGAAATTTATTACTCCATCAGGTAGACCAGCATCCATCATTAGCCGCATCAAAAAATAATTTGACAAGTAAGAATTACGGCTGGGTTTCCACACTCCGGTATTGCCCATAATCGCAGCTGATGATGGCAAGTTGCCAGCAATACTGCTAAAATTAAATGGTGTAACAGAAAAGACAAATCCCTCAAGGGGTCTGACTTCGCTCGAATTCCACATGCTTGAAGGGGATATTGGTGGTTGTAAATCCTCATAAATTTCTCTCGCATATTGGACATTGAATCGCCAAAAGTCAATCAATTCACAAGCTGAATCAATCTCAGCCTGATGACATGTCTTTGATTGATTAATCATAGTACTAGCATTAATTTTAGCTCGGTATTCTCCGCTGAGTAGTTCGCTTGCTTTCAGGAAAATTGCTGCTCTTGCTTCCCAAGGCATAGTTGACCATGATTCATGAGCGGCTAATGATGCATCAATTGCATCCTTGACTTCTTTTTCTCCAGCCATGTGTACTCTGGCAATGACGTGGCTGTGATTATGGGGCATGACTTGTTCAACAACATTGTCGGTATAAACTTCTACGCCGTTGATGATACACGGAATTTCCACAATTTCATTGCTTTGCTTTAGCAGCTCAGCTTTTAGTTCAGCTCGCTCTTTACTTCCGGGCAAGTAACCTAAAACAGGTTCATTAACTGGTGTCGGAGGTGTTGGTACATTATTCACCATGACTCTTGCCTGTAATAGCCGTCTATTGAATTTGACCCTCAATGCAAGTGAGCAAACTTTTTCCTTATTTTAGCAATCTTTGGCCCTACAACAGCCATACAATATCCTTGGTACGGATTTCTTGCATAGTAATCGTGATGATATTCCTCCGCAATTGTAAAATTAACCGGTTCCTCAATGGTGGTAACTATTTTATGATCGAACATGGGTTGCAATTCAGCTATTTTTTGCATCGCAACTTCTGTCTGTTCCTTAGTTAATGGCATAATACAACTTCGATATTGTGTGCCGATATCATTCCCTTGACGATTTAATTGAGTTGGGTCATGAACGGTAAAGAACACATCGAGTATGATTTCGTAAGGTATGATTGATTCATCAAATTCAATCTCCACGATTTCAGCGTGGCCAGTTATTCCATCACAAACTGAACGATAGTCTGGATCGACTGTTTCTCCACCAGCATAAGCAGGTAGTGCAGACACTACTCCTTTCATACGTTTGAATGCCCCCTCTGTGCACCAAAAACAACCACCGCCTAACAATGCTCTTGCCATGAGCATGTGTAATCTCATCAAGTTATCAAATCTCGTATTTTAGTTGAATAGGTTACATTGGGAAACATCACTTCAAATATTCAATTCTAACCCGTGGGTTTATGGAGTGGTCGACCGACCCTAAGATGCTTGAAGGAAGAGCATTTTATAAACTAGGAGAAACGGTTCACGACCATCATAAAAAAGTTCTAATTATCGGAATTTTGTCTTGTCTAATGCTAGGTTCGCTGATATCTATGGGACCAAATTGGTCAGAATCTTGGGGGGAAGGGGATTTAGAATCTGTCGAGGCGGGAGACTTACGCAAGAGTGCCTTTGCCTCTGAAGATGAAAGTAACAAGTCGGAGAGCTTTATTCTGTTGATCAATCATCCCAGCCTAAACGATTCTTCACCACTATGGCAAGCGGCGGTGATTTCTGCTTTAGCAGAGTTCGCAGTCATGGATGATGTCACAATAAAGTACTCTTGGGAAACCTCAGGAGAGCAACGTGAAAATTTTGTCTATCAAGATGAAGATGGTTTCTGGGCTAAAAATAAGGTAAAGATTTCTACAGAAAGGAAAGAGGCTAAACAGATTTATGATCAACACTGGGAAAATATTAATGTGGATTCTGAATTTAATTTTTGGCGAACAGGAGACTTAGCTATCGATGTGATTTTTGATTCTAGAATCCAAGATGACTTGATCAAAGCAGAACTTATTTCAGGACCGTTGTCATTGATTATCCTAGGGCTAGTTTTTGGCACTGTAGTAGCCGCAATATTACCCATTGGAGTGGCAATGTTGACGGTAATTTCAGCCATGGGTGTAACCATTTGGCTCTCCAATATGACCGATGTCACTCAGTATGCGCTCAACATTATCACTTTGATAGGTATTGGTGTTTCAGTTGATTACTCCCTATTTATGGTTTATAGATTTAGAGAGGAGTTGAGTAATGGCAGAGATTCTCGAACATCTATTGCCATGACGGTCGCAACCGCCGGTAAAGCCGTATTTTTCAGCGGAATTACGGTTGCAATTGGTTTAATGGGTATGCTTTTCTTCGAAAATACAGGTCTTCCTAGTTTAGGAATTGGAGGAACACTGGCAGTAAGTATAGCAATGATATTCTCAATTATTGTGTTGCCAGCAATTTTAGTTATGCTAGGGACAAGTTTGGATAAAGACGCGTTTAAATTAAAACTGCCGCTGAGAAAAAAGCCGTTTAAGATCCCTAATAAAATCAAATTTGCCTTTTCTACGGACGGCGAGAAAGAGGATGGCGCATGGGCAAGAATTGCTAATTTTGTAATGAAACGTCCTTGGGCTGTATTGATTCCAACACTGGTAATACTTTTAGGTGCAGGATTGCCTTTCTTACAGGCAGATTTTTCTATCGCATCAAGAGATGCATTACCTCCGGATGATGAAACTAGAATAGGCTTCGAGTTAATAGATGAAAAATGGCCGGAAGGTGCAGTTAATCGTGCAATGATTGTAATCGACTTTGATGGAGAGGATCCGCTTGAAGAAAATAATCTCATTACGATGTATCACTGGATGAAGAATTATTTAGATGATGCTAGAGTTATTAACGCTTCAGGATATGCAATGCCTAGCGCCACAATGAGCGAGTCAGAGGTTCTACAGTTTTGGCAAACCTCAGATGAATTTTTAGATAATGATACTATCGCCAACAGAGAATATTTGAGAGAGCAATTTATTTCCGACAATATTACCATAGTAATTTTTTCCCTTACTGGTACCATAACTGGTGAGAGTAGCAGAAGCTTTGTCTCAGATGTTAGATCTGAAAGGGACGAATTACTCTCAGATTTGAATACGGGAGAGGATGGAGTCCTGATGGTTGCAGGATTTGCCGCTTATAGCTTAGATGTATTGGACGCTATAATTGAAAATCTACCAATCGCTCTTGCATTTATCCTAATTGCTACTGTGATACTAATTTTTATCCAAGTCAGAAGCGTTATTATACCAATCAAGGCAATAATAATGAATATATTATCGGTGTCTGCATCATTTGGTATGCTGGTTTTTGTTTTCCAGTGGGGTAACGGAGCGGAATTGCTCAACTTTACACCTCAACCAATAGAAACAACAAATCCGATTATTTTGTTTTGTATTGTATTTGGTCTATCGATGGACTATGAAGTCCTAATGTTGTCAAGAATTCATGAAGAGTGGGAAAGAACCGGTGACAATACCCTCGCTGTAGCTAACGGTTTACAGAAGACAGGGCGATTAATAACTGGTGCCGCAGCAATTATGGTAGTTGTGTTTAGCGCCTTTGGCCTATCATCGGTAGTTATTCTGAAGCAAATTGGATTTGGTTTAGCACTAGCAATTTTGCTTGATGCAACTGTTGTAAGAGCCCTCGTGGTTCCGGCAACGATGAGGTTAATGGGTAAAGCCAATTGGTGGTCACCAAAATGGATGGATAGATTGTTCCCAACTCAAAACAATCACCAGTCACAAGAAAACTCAGAAAATTAAGTTGATAATTTTTTTATCTCACTTGCATTTAGTCCATTCATGTCTGACCCAGTGTTTAGCCCTGATGGGAAGTTCATGTGGAGTGGTTCCGAATGGATTCCCGCCCCTCCAAAGTCTGGTCAGACCTTGAATATGCAGGATTCAGTAGTTGGTGGAGATGTTGTTCACAACACGGTGATTAACAATGACGTTGATGCAGTTACAAATTCAGTAATTACTGCTTTGGAACGCTTAGGGATGGTAAATAAAAATCAAACTAGTGTTCAAGTCGAAGAAATGATACAATCGCCAATAATTCCTGAATTAGAAGTTGGTACGCATGTCGAATACTTCAGTCCAACCAATGAACGCTGGCTAGATAGATGTACTGTTACTAANATAAATGATGATGGAAGTTATGATGTTGATGTACCGAAGAGTAGTGGTGTAGAATTAAAGCAAGGTTTGCTTATTGGAGATGGGCCAAGAAATATTCGCCGTGCAGATGATGCATTGAACAAGGGGGACAGAGTATTAGTTAACTGGAAAAACTATGGCACTTATTTCCCAGGTAAAATCGCTGAAGTACAACCACACCACACCTATATGATACACTTTGATGATGGTGATGTTGAGTCTGGCGTACCCCCTTCAAGAATAGCCAAACAACCAGATTCAGAAGCGACCCAAGCCTATGTTGAACAAATCTCTAAAGAAGAACAAGAATTAATAGATTCGTTTAAGGTGTTTGACGAAAATAATTCGGGAACTATTCATGCTAGTAAGTTATTCGAAATTTTAACACAGATGGGTGATCCATTAGACGTTTCTGAAGCTCAAGAAATGTTTAACGAAATGGGAATCTCAATGGATTCTGAATTGAACTATAAGGATCTTGCAAAAATAATGGTACAACCTTTTGAACCCAAAACAGAAGTTGTGATTAAAAACGCGTCAATAGACAAAACAACATACAACCAACCAATACTGAGAGGATATGCATTTGATCATCCAAAATTAGGTGATACTGAGATAAAAACTTCTGCTATCTTGAACATAACTTATGATAATAGAGCAACTGCAAGAGTTGAAACAAATAACACCGTATATATCGTAGGTCCTACAGGATGGAAAACTAGACCACAAGATCACCCATTTAACAAACCAGATTATGCAGCAGGACAGCAGGTAAAAGTAGAATGGAAAGGTAGTTGGTGGGACGGATTAATTCGCGAAGTCAAAGGCGATAATTATCTAATTCATTACGTTGGATTCGATTCTAGTTGGGATGAATGGGTTGACGATTCAAGACTTCAAAATCTGTAATCAAAACCGAGGTTTATTTTCTAATAGTTAGTTTACAACATGGTTGACAAGGTGAAATTTTTCCAATGGTTCATTCTTGATTTCTTGTAAGCGTTTAGTAAAGACGTCATCGTAATTTTTCAAGACTGAGCTTGAATGATTGCAAATTCCTTTTACGCGCTTCTTTTCTATCGATTATTGGATTTGGATAGTCTCTGCCAATCAAACATCCCGCTGATTCTTGGATGTGCAACGGGGCTAGGTGTGGCTCAAAGATGTACTTTGAAGGGAATTCAGCAAGTTCTGGAACCCAATGTCTGATAAATTCTGCATCCTTGGTTTCAACGTTTAAACTAGACTTGGAATCGGGACATGGATTGTATATTCTGTAGTAAGGCATTGAAAACGGTGCAACTCCTGCTAACCAAAGCCAATTTCCGTTATTTAGCGCCCAATCACTATCAATTAATTTGCGCTCAAATATGTCTCTGCCATGTGTCCAATTTTGCCATAATTGCCCACGAGTTAGAAAGCATGAAACCGCATGTCTTCCAAGGTGGTGCATCCAACCCGTAGCGTCCAATTGACGCATCATGGCATCAATAAACGGAAATCCAGTTTGACCCAATTCCCAAGCATCTAATTGGACCTGGTTTAATTCTCCCCACTCAATTTCTTTACATTGAGAATTGCCTGAATCTTGATCCCAATTTTCGACCGATCTTGAGAGAAGATAGAACATTTCTCGGAATAAAATTTGTCCGTGAAGTGAAACCGGAGGCAAAGTGTGTTCACCAGATTGTTGAATTTTTGAGCATGAATTCCACAACCGCCGTATTGATAGACAACCCGTACTAATGTATGGCGATAATCCAGTTGTTGTAGGTTCCATCGGATTGTCTTCGGTATTTGTTGAGATGGACTTAGGTTTGTTGAAACTATTTACGTAGTCTTGTTGCGATATTACCTTCTTTTCCAATCTGGCAATCGCTTCACTNTCCCCGCCGAGGAAATAAGTAGGCTTTGTTAGTAATGGTCGAATTTTGTCGAGTGAAATTTGATATTCAGAATTCACTGATAGGGCTTGCTTGGGTTTACCTGCTGAAGGATTCGGATCATTTGTTGCGAACACAATATTATCGAAGTCTCCGAACTCTGTTTTGAACAATCGAACCATTTCTTTNATTGATTTAGGTGGTTTGAAGCCGGAAGAGTTGATGATTGCTTCAATATCAAGAATTGTTTGACTTGCGGGTAATGATTTAGTAGACCAATTTTGGTTAGTGCTGATGAAATTTTTTTCAATTAATTCGGATTGCTTTCTATCACGGGGATTTGTCGAATATTCGTTGAGTAAAATTACCTCAAATGATTGTAGTTGTTGTTTGATTGACTCTAAAACATCTAAGCTATCGCCTGAAAAAACATGTAATTCTAAGTCTAATTTATCCTTCATATTCTGATGTAGATTATCCACACAGTCAAATTGAAATCGTAATCTCTGCTCTCCCATAGTCGGAGTACTTTTCTGGTGAATTTCCTCATCAAAGATGTATATGGGAAGAATAGAATCGACATTCTCTGCCTCAAAAGCCCAAGACAATACTGGATTATCATGGATGCGTAATGAGTTATGGAACCAGACAACAGCGACGACCATGTATGAAATTTGCACATAAAAGGTTTAAACATCTGTTAAATTTCACAAACAGGCAAGTGTCACGCAAATCCTTTTGTTACAATAGTGACTGTTACTATACGGTGAAAAAGCATCGATTGCAAGGTTTCAAATCTATGCTGGGCTTTTCTTGAACCCCATAAAGAATTATTTGAAGGTAACATAAGGTTGGCAATGCCCCTTGGAAATCTTGCCAAACGTAGCGATGAAAAAGCAACAAGACATCAAAGCACAAACAGAAATACTTTCTGCATTGAATAAAAGTCACTAGTATTCATCCGGTCAAATGAGTTTAACTCATTAATTGATACTTACTCGGTGATATCATGAAACCCACTGACTCACTAGAAATAGGCCGAGGTTTTGTCTTGAAGAATCGAAGTTTGCTTGCTGCAATGACTAACAAACAAAGTAATGAAGATGGTTCATTATCAGATGAAGAAATAACTTGGCTAGTTCGCAGGGCTAGAGGAAATTTTGCCATTACTACTACTGCTGCGGCAAATGTGACTGAAACAGGCCGAGGCTGGAAAGGTGAGATGGGAGTTTGGGGCGATCACCAACTTCCGGGATTAACTAAATTAGCAACCCGATTAAACAGCCACGAAACAATCAGTCTAGTTCAATTATTTCACGGTGGAATGCGTGCTCCAAGAGAAATCAACGGTGTTCAGCCTATTTCTGCAAGTGAAAATACCGAACCAAATATGAATGGGGAATTCGCTAGGGAAATGACCTCAACCGAGGTAAAAGAAATGATTCAATCATTTACAGATGCTGCGCTGCGCTGTGAAAAAGCTGGCTTTGATGGAGTTGAACTTCACGGTGCTCATTCCTACCTGATATGCCAGTTTTTGGGCGCAAAAACCAATCGTAGAAATGACGAATGGGGGGGTGATATCTACGGGAGAAGTAAGTTTTTGAAAGAAATTATCAAATCTATTAGGGCAGTAGCAAACGAAAATTTTCTAATTACTGTACGCATATCTCCGATTATTGAGAAGGCAGGAATTTACTTAGAAGACAGTCTTGCACTTGCACGCTCTTTGTGCCAGATGGATGTTGATATGCTACACATTTCATGTTGGGATGTTTTCGAAGAAGTTGGAGATGGTAATGAAGAAAGCCTAACAAAACGATTTAGGAATGTATTACCAACAGGATTTCCACTTATCTCTACAGGGGCGGTTTGGGATACAAAAGAAGCACAATGGTTGATGGATGAAGGTGCAGATATTGTTGGTGTTGCCAGGGTTGGTATTGCACATCCAGATTGGCCACAGAATCTGATAGATGAAAATTACCAACCACAAAGACCGCCGTTTAGTGTAGAACATTTGGCAAGTGTTGACTTAAGTCCAGTATTTATCGATTATATGAAACGATGGAAAAACTTCGTGATAAAATAAATAGTTGAATTTGAGAATTATAGAAGTTGACATATTTGAATTACAAACAAGCATCATTAGGTTTCGAATTTGTGGGTCAAAGGTCTACCAATCTTTTGAGCCATAAAACGGATTAGTCCCCAATTTAGACGACGCCACCTCGATAAATGTGATGTCTTAACCATAGTGAATTCTTCATTGGTAACCCCACCACGTAATTGCTTGAATTTATTTGCCCCAGAACTGGCATGCCGGTGGAAATTACAATCTGAACTGGTTCTAGTTATTTTGGCAGTAATAATTCGGTACAGAACATTTGCATTTGGGTGATGATGATCATAACCCAAAATCGGTGTGGTTGAAACTTCGTCTACAACCTTCATCCCTAATACTCCAATAATTTGGTCTCCGTCAAATAATAATTGGTAATTCAAAATTTTCCGATTAGAACACTCGTAATGAAATAATGGCGTGAAACGAGGGTTATTTTTGGAATATTTACCTAGGTATAACTGGTCATATAANTCGGCGACACGTGAGGCCTGTTCTTGATTTAATTTGACTTCTGATAGCCATTTAAAGCCCAACTTATGTTCAAGTTTTTCATCACGTAGAATTTGCCGCCTTTTTCCTTTTTGGAAGAGCTCGATTGGTTTGTTAGGAAATAATAATACATTGCGAGCAAACATTGGCTTGAATCCACATCGTAAAAGAGCATCATAATCATTTGAATTTAGACCGCGGTTAATCGAGCGAACTAAAATCGCATGTTGTGGATTTGATTTTTCAACCTCTGACACAACTTGTTTCCATTCTTTTGCTCTCAATCCCTTCGGAAAAAGGTTAGTTGAAAGCCCAAAATTATTGATGGTAAAGGCTTGGTCAACTTTGGCAAAGCGCAGAAAGAAGCCGATTAACCATAGCGGGGGCATTAATATCAATTTGGAAAAGCGAAGACCAACGATATCCATTTCTTCCTTTAGGTAATGATAATAGTGAGTAAAAGTTGAAATTGTATAGCATAATGTATCTTTAGTCATTTGATTTTTGGTGTATGGAATCAGCTTATCTCCAATAGTTATCAATCCGGATTCACAATCTAAATTGTCAGCAAGATTTGCCCATCCGTGTTGACGTACCATTTCATCCCATCCCTGCACTAAATCATGGTGAGAGAGGGTTTCCATAGCGTAATGAGACCAGGTCGAATATTACATTTTTTCGCCGCTTAATTGCTTTATCCTAGACATAGTTTATTCGATACATCAAGGTGGAAAGTTCATGGCAAAGGTGCTTGTGACGTGTGCAAGAAGTCCTGCAGCCATTCACCTTGGTAGACTGTTGCATGAATCAGGCCACACTGTGATTTTGGCAGATACTAAGAGATTTCACTTGGGTCGCTGGAGATCTTGGCCAAACAAGTGCTTGCGTCATCCTTCACCTCGTTTCGAAAGTCGACAGTTTTCACAGTGGTTGCAACAAGTCGTAAAAACAGAAGCCATTGATTGTGTAATACCAGTGTATGAAGAAACCTTCCACCATGGATTGAACCATGGGTCTTTAGATTGTGATCACTTCTGTTCGGATATAGAGACTTTAGATAGATTACACAATAAATTCGAATTCATTGAATTTGCAAAGAGCATAGGTATCGATGTTCCAGAAACGATTTTAGTAAAAAATATTTCAGAAATAAAATCTAAACTCACCCCAAATCATATTCTAAAACCAGTCTATTCAAGGTTTGGTGAAAATGTTATTATCAAACCTAATCCGAATAAACTGAAAATCGAGGTGAGTGAAGCAAACCGTTGGATTATTCAAGAGAGGTTAGATGGTACACAATACTGTTTGCAAGGCATTTGCAAAGATGGCAAAGTTCTGTCATGCGTGGCATACTCTAGCGAATTTACCGTTTCTAAAAGTTCAGTTTTCTTTGAGAAAACCGGTAAAGGCGACCTAGGTGGTATAATCGAAAAAGTCGCATCAAATTGTAACTATACCGGATTCCTTTCATTCGATGTCATACTTGGTGAGGACGGAATAGTACGGCCAATAGAATGCAATCCCAGAGCAACCAGTGCCTTACATCTTTATTCAACCAAAGATAGGGTCGATGCTGCTATCTTGAACGGGGATATTATCCAATGTACTGGAACCAGTCGAAGGTTGGTTTTACCGATGTGGATAAATCTGTTAGGTAATCTTTTCAAAAAAAATCATTTCAAAAACTGGAGAAAGGCAACTAAAAGATCTAAATCAGTAGAATGGAATGTCTTTGACCCTAGACCTGGAATTTTACAATTGATTTCACTGCTCGGATTTGTCGTGGTTGCTCTCAAGCATAGAATCTCATTGATTGCTGCAACAACTCATGAATTCGAATGGAATGGCAAGTAATCGTCGGCTCAATCTTTTTTATAGAGAAGGTGAACCAAAAACCGTGGTGAGTGACTTGAATACACAGATAAGTGGATTTGCCTGTTATTTGCCACCAAATATCAAAAAAAGCGAAGATATAATCCCATTCGGAACTCTTCCCAGAGGAATTGATTTCAAGCGATTGACTAAAATCGAGTCCCATCATGAAGTCTTAGACGGGCAAGGTTCACTAGAACTTGCAGTAGAAGCAGCGAATAAAGCGATTGCAAGGTCAGGTGTTCCCAAAGAAGAAATCGATTTAGTGATATCTTGCTCGGTTACCAAGTTGAATTCCAAACTTCAAAATTTAATTGAACCTTGTCTAGCATCTAATATAAGTACAGCACTTGGTATCAATGCGCAAAANTTCGATGTTGCTAATGCCTGTTCAGGAATGGTTACTGGGTTAATGATTGCCGATCGAAAAATTAAGGCTGGTAAAATTCGGAATGCTTTGGTAGTATCCGGGGAATATCTTACCGGTGCATTGTACGAAGCACTTGATAAAAACCTCCTGCTAAATCCAAAAGCGCTTGCGAGTTTGACTATTGGTGATGCTGGGGGTGCTTATGTTATTTCAAGCAGTGAGGAAGCTAGAATTCGATTCTTTGAGCCTATTACCTTGGCGCAGCACAGCCAGCTGTGTATTGGTGATGCTGCCATCGGCAGACCAGGCCCAGCGATGAGAACAGAATCTAAAAAACTGCAAAACGCTGCCTTGGAAAATCTGGGAGAATATCTTAAACGGGGTATGGAGAGTCCAGAAGAATGGATGTCACATCAGCATATTATTTCACATCAGACCACACCAAGAGCGGTCGAAAAAGGCGCATTAGTTATTGGAGAAGCCTTGGGCCACTCCGAAGCTGTTCGCTCTATTTCAGATACGGGTAACACGGCATCTACATCGCACGTAACTGTGTTGGAAAAATTGCTACAAAGGGGAGAATTGAAGCCTAATCAGAAGATTTATTTTATTCAAAGATCTTTCGGATCAGGATTATCACTTATTGGCATGAATTTTCACCTCCCGCTGGGGGTCGAAAATTGGTAGGCATTTTAGCATTTAAGTTTGAGTTAATCAAGAAAAAATCCCTGTTAAAATCATTAAAGGGGCTGACTCAAAAATTGTGCAAGCAGCATGACATCGATTTGCAAGATATCGGATTGATTGTCCACACGGGGACATATCGCCAAAATTTCCGCCAAGAACCAGCCTTTGCAGCCCATTTGCAACAAGCTCTCAAAATTGGCTGCGAAAANGTNAGTNCNACCAGCAAGCACGTTTTCTCATTCGATGTGCTTGATGGCAGTTGCGGCCCCCATCATGCACTAGAAACAATTGCCGATCTGTTACCAACAATGGCTTGCAAATATGCTCTGTTTACAGCCGGTGATTATCGGCCTAACAAGGCAACTGAATGGACTCATAAACCGGTCTCATTTGTCGCCGTCATTGCTAAAGATGGATGGTTGCAAATTCTTGACAGCAGTTATGATTATCAGCAGCAAAATGATTTTACTTCTACTGCTATACTCAGCAAAAAATACCATTCAGAAGCATTTACTTCTGAGCCGCAGATTACCGAACACAGCATTGAAGACGATATATTCATTGCATCCTCAGAATGGCTTTCTGGTGAACAAATGTCTCGGTTTGTTGAGTGGGCAAAATCAAANAACGGAATCATCACCCATCGCATCAAGAATCGAAATGGCAGGATCTCTGATTTGAGATGGAGGGTAAATGGTGAATAGACCAAGATTTGTCTATTTCTTCTGTATCTTCTTAACACTGTACCACTTAACTGCTAGATTGGGGCTCTCAATCGATATACAATGGCATTTAGATGTGGGTAGGGACAGAATGCTAACTCCGCCTCATGTGATGATTTTGGCAGGATTTCCATTCTGTATATTATTTTCATTATATTATTTATTTGTCAACACTAAAGACTACAAATCTGGCAAAGAAATCTCTGGATTCAAATTATTCGGATTTATTGCCCCAGGTTCGGTTTGGATGATTTTACTTGGGATGTTATCGATTGGAATAGGTGCAATATATGATGATTATTGGCATGCTCAATTTGGTATCGACACCACTGTAATAACTCCGCCGCACATGTTTACATTATTCGGCGGAATGCTGGCGGAATTTGCCAGTGTTTTGTTGGTAAGAGATTTGATGAAATATGATACTGAGAATCAATTTAGAGGCAAAAATGTTCTTGCAGCGATACTTTTGTGGACTTTATTATTACATGGCAGCTTTGCATTTTTGAACTTCATTGACCCTCGAGCAGCAACAATTCCGGTTTTCGGATTTACGATGATGTTACATCTATACTTTGGACCAATGGTTGTAATTGCAATATTGCTAATTGCCAAGCAATGGTTTGATCCTAAGGTAATCTATATTCTCGGCGGATTTACTTTCGTANTCCAAAGCGCGATGTTCATCTTTATTCCTATCGCAGTAGACCTACTAATGGGTCCTTCACACACTTATCGTCCAGGTGCGCCAAATACCGTGTGGGCTGCACATTGCGTTACATATCTGTTTGTCTTGGTCGCATTTGTATTTGCCAAATTCGATTTGGCTAGTCGTCCAAATTTACTGGTCATTGTTGCATTACTCAGCGATGTAATCTTTTCACCATTTCTCCCGGTAAGTTATCCGGCCGAGGTAGGATTTTTTGTCACAGTGATAAATTTGATAATCGCATTCATATTGCTCAGGCTGAGCATACCTTTAATCCTCAAATACTGTGGAAGAATCCTTTCTTCGCTGGAAAGTGGAATCATTGAATTCAAACCAAGAACTAAATCCCTTGCGATACTATTGGTCTTATTATTCATAACTCCGGTCAGCGCACATGACAACAATTTCGAGGAAGGTTCAGGATTTGATGCTCCAATGCGCATCGAAGTCGAAATAGATGGCATTGAGGTCTGGGTAGAATTCATGCTTTGGCCACCGAAAGCACCGCAATCATGTGAGATTCTATTGGTTGCTGAAGACAATGAATCACGCATTGACAAAATGTGGACAGAGATTATCTATCTTGATGATAATGGTGAAGTTAGGATGATTCAAGAATTTAAACAATATACTGGGCAATCCATCTGGTTTGGTGAAAACTATTTCACATTCAGTGGCAATCAGACTTTGGAGATTAAGGCATCGATTGCAGGTGAAGAGTTTAGCGATTATATCTCATTAGAGGTAGACCCACCAGCCTCAATTCCAGTTTGGCTTGCTTGGACACTTTCTTCTAGTTGGGTCTTTACAATATATGCAGCGCCATATTTCGCTGCTGGAATGCGAAAGACGGTAGAATGCGAAGAATGAGAACGAGGTGTTAGTTCTGGAGTTAATTTTGTTTATACCCCTATTCTCTAGTTTAGTTTTGATGTTTGTTTGGTTAATGAAAAAATATACAATAACTAGTTTTTTTTGTTACACTTTTCTCAATATCAGTAATGTTTTTTGGAGATTATGAGTCGCTAAATTTGTTTTTCAAATTGAAAGTTATAGTAGTTGTTTTTCCAATTATATTGTTTGCATACCTGCAAGGTTTCAACTTAAAAATAAAAGAAAANTCATTTCTAATAGGTTTTTTAGAAATTGTTATACTTCTTAATATTTTGATGCCGGCAATTTATTCTTTGTCATATTCAGATTATGCAATCTTCTTTATGGGACTTTGCTTGATAGTATCTATGCCGAATTTTGAACTCAATAAAAACGGATACTTAGGATTCAATGACCCGTTCTGGTGTTGCGTATACACTTTTACTCTAATTTTAGGATTCCTTAGATTTGATGGGCAAACTGAGTACATAATACCAGGAATTATCATTTTAACCCTAGGAATCATTCTGCCTGTCTTTACAAATAACTGGTTTGAATGGCTTAATTTTAGAGTCTACAGCCTTTACTTAATCATAACACTTGATTTAATTGGAAGGGATGGAAATATTGGATTTTACGAATCAATTTTGCCGGGTTTAGTTCAATACACTAAACTAGATAATACAGTCAATACAATCGCAACATGCTTATGTTTGATAGCCTGTTTGACATTGTTGTACAAAAGGGTGAGGGTGCAACAACCGATTAAGATAATAAATTAATCAATTAAGTAGTCTGATCTATTGAATTCATGATACAAAATATCCCAATATGAATGCAATTGACAACTTCACTGGAATGAAAATATTCCTAAGGCTTTGTTTTGGCTTTATAATTTCCTTTTTTGTCAGTCCTGTTTTGAACCAATAAGTCATATTGATGTTCAAGTCATCAATATGTTCTACAAAATGGAACCAACCTGAGGGTATGAATAAGATGTCACCTTCGTTCAATTCAACCATTTGAGGTTGACAGTTTTGTTGCTGAATTGAGTTGAAATTACCTTTTTTAATGTCATGAAAGAATGAAAAAGGATGCATACTCATCGCTTTGAACGTCTTAAGATATTTCCAGTCTTGAGGTGGGAACATGAGAAACTCTTTTTTCCCTTTGACTTGGAAATTCAAATTGTTGTCGAGAGAATTATCATAATGAGTAATTGATTGAATTCCCCCTCGACTTAACCAAAAACCAACAGTCGATAGCCTTGATTGTGAAATTAATGTTTTTTCACCTCCGTGTTCATGCAAAACCTCTTGAGCATGAGTCCATAATTCCGACCATTGTTCTACTACTGAATCTTTTGTGAAAATATATGTGTCAGTACCAGATAACATTGTCTTCGACTGTTTAAGGTCTAAAAATTGCTTTAGCGTAATTTTCTTTCCACTTAACGACTTTGCAATCTTCAAAATACTATCTGATGGATCGATGAATCTTCCAGTTGGAGACTTTCGTAAGCAAACTTGGCTTTGACCTGCATGTTCTCTTAGCCACGATTCACTCAAAATATCTTGAAATGAATAGATTGAATCTTGAGAGAGAACACACGGTGTGTTATGTTGAATAAACTCACGAAATTCGTTGAATGAAGAGGCAATCTTAACCTGCTTAACTTCGGGTATTTGGGTGGCAAGTTCATCTCCATATTGACTTAGCATGGCACTCTCAAACAACTCTACTTGATTAATTATTACACGAACCAATCCTTGTAAATAATAATATTAATTCCTTCAGATGTTATGATGGTAATGGTAAGGGTTTGCATGACTATCAAGGAGTGAATTATGCTAAAGTTTCATCTTGTCGACAATGGTGGACGTGCCGAGATTTGAACTCGGGGCCTCTACCATGCCAAGGTAGCGATCTTCCAACTGATCTACACGCCCATGTGGGTGCTTTCGCAATCCGGCGACCGGCCCCGGCATGATAAGGATTCCCAACTTCTTGCCCGCCCTGCATCGGCCGGTTTGCCGCGTCATAGGGCCGTCAAGGCCAGAGTGAAGCCTCTTGAAGGAGCGGCCAGAAGCGCCAAGCATGGGCGAAGGGAAGCGAGGGCCGCTCGCAGACACGCCGCTTCCAGACGTTGCCCCGAGCGTTCCCGAAGACCTGGTCGACGACGTGCTTGCGGCGCTCTCCGGGCACGTCGAGGCCGTGTTTCTGCCGTGGATTGCCGATCGCTTTTCGGTGGAATGGTTGGACGTGAACGACGATCGACTGGGCATGACGCGGTTCGAGGAAGGCAGCAACGAACTGATCCGTCGTCGCCGACTTCGCCTCGATCCTGGTGAAGTAACCATCGGCTTGCATCCAGCCCTGCTTGAGGACGAAGCGCTGTATCGGCACACCTTTGCTCACGAACTCTTTCACGCCGCAGGTCTCATGCTCCACACCGATCTTCACGACCGATTGACCAATCAGGTTGCGCCCTCGCCGGCCATGAAGGATTCGCCGCTCCTGCAGAAAATGCGCTCGGCGGTGTTGGACACGCTGAGGGTTCAGGAATGGACGTGCAAACGATGCGGCTTTTCCTGGAGGCGAACCACGGTGCGTCGACCTTCTCGGTGCATCAAGTGCGCACGGCCGATGTGAGGCTGGCACACCCTTCAAGTACGGTCAGCCTCGCCCGAGGGCTGGACGTATAGTGTAGTTGGATATCACTCTAGCCTTCTAAGCTGGAAACCCGGGTTCAAATCCTGGTACGTCCGCTCGCCCTCAAAGCGACAGGGCTTTGAATGGAATCCACTCATTGTCAACCATGCAGGGCGCCAACACGGGCAGCGAGCCTGCAACCTCACTGCACGACAGCGTGGTGAGCGGCGATGTCCACACCGGCAACATCATTCACAACCACTATCACATCACCC